>ENA-OZFG01000031-OZFG01000031.1-human-gut-metagenome-genome-assembly--contig:-NODE-31-length-58643-cov-14.442241_pt1 | contig 58643 bp, 39 predicted proteins | sample MGYA00244617_ERZ653632 | MGnify/ENA primary metagenome ERZ653632 (study PRJEB26926, sample SAMN06165167) | human gut metagenome | biome: ENVO:00009003; feature: ENVO:2100002; material: ENVO:00002003...
AGGAGTGCTTTTACAAAGACATTTCGTAATTTTGCACTTGCTTGTTGAATTCGCGGGCATAACAGTGAATTCAGTAAAGCTAATGTATAGTATTCATTGTTATTGAATATTGTAGGTGACATAGAATCAAACGTATGATTCTTCTCTAGATATCTAAAGGAAGCCCCTTTTGTTCCAGCTTTACAGAATGTTATACCCGATTTGAGTTGAAGGCTTGCATTTCGAATAGTCGCTCGATGCATTCCATTACTATCTATAAAGTTTTTTAACAAATTGCCGTTATTACTCCATAACAATAATGTCCAATTGTTCCCGTACCACTTATTATAGGGGCCACCTTTGGTGTGCAGCACCCATCTATGATGATCTATAGAATAGTCTTTAGATATGGTATTTATATCAACTTCCCACCAAAAGCGCAGAAATCTATCATTATCACCAGTAGAGATGCCACTTGCAACTTTTGAAATTTCACCAAGTGTTTTATAACTAAATTTCTCTCTGAACTCATCCGAGATCCAGTAGATAAACGGCCACGACTTGATTTCCTTTAGCTTGGACTGCTGAAGGAAGTAAACACGATCATTGGGTTGACCTGAACAAAGATCAATATAGGCCTTATCCAAAGCATCCTTTCGTTTCATCTCGTAAAGATCATTTAGTTTGATGAATACAGATGGAGCCTCTATGCTTTGCTTATCTAGACAGAAGAATGCGCTATCAACCCTTGCTGATTGGGTAAACAACCCAAGGTACCCCCATTCTACGAATAAGGATATGTGGGATTTCTCAATAATAAGTTTGCGTAAACTCTCGAACGTTTTAATATACATAAAAGTGGGAGGGTTTATCATTGCAATCTTGCCATCACAATCAGTGAGGTCAAAGCACCGCTTGATGAATGTAGCATAGAGGTTGACATTCACCTTATAGGGCTTGGTATAGTTCTCGTTGACGAATGCTTTCAGTTCCGGGCCGAAGTCTGCACTATCTGTGTAGGGCGGGTTGGCCACTGCCACATCGTACTCATTGGAGATGATGTTGAGGAAAGTCAGGGCATTACGAACCTGCCGGGAAGCGTAGTCATCCTTGCTGCTCTCTGCAACAAGGCGTACCTGCTCCTTGAGAGTGGCAGCCACATCAGCACGGAAATCAGCGTCATCCTTGTCCTGTCCAAAGAAAAGATTTTGCTCATCAAAGTTAGGACGCAGCTCTTTTAATTTTTCCTCAACGCGTACAAGCGTTCCGAATTTATAGGCATTGCGAAGATTATTCCATATCGATTCTACTGCTTTTTTCTGTGTCTCGTCCCAACAGTTGTCCTTAACGAAAGCGCTCTCTACCTCACTGTATGCCGGCAGGGTGAAGTGGGAGGAAACAATGTTGATATGCTCTGGTCTGTGACCACGTTTGCCCCCGACCTCCCACGCCTTGATGAGCAAGGCAATCTGCGAGATCTGCACAGCACGTTCGTCGAGATCAACGCCATAGAGGTTGTTCTCGATGATAAGCTTAGGTATATCTCTTCTGTTGTAATCAGCCCCATAGTTCTCTATCTGATCTACGTACATGTCGTAGAGAATAATGAAAGCATAGATAAGGAAGTTACCGCTTCCGCAAGCAGGATCTATAACACGCAGTTCAGTCAAAGGCTTAGGTGTACGCATCTGCTTTTTGGGAGCATTGGCGATGAGATACTTCGTAGTGCCATCTTCGTTCAGAAAGGACTTTGATTCCGGGTACATCTCCAAATAGAGGCGGCCAAGACTGTTGTCGACAAGGAACTTTACCGTCCATCGCGGTGTATAGACCTGGCTTTGCAAAGAAACTTTGTCGTACTCTGTCTTATCACCACTTTGTTTAAGAGCGAGTTTTTCCGCTGTATTGAAATTCTCGTACTGCCATCCGAGAATGTCATCTCCTTTCCATGTGTCCGGCCCAAGGTCGGGGTCATCATCAATAGCATTGAAAGCTGCTATGATGTCGTGTAGCTCATCGGCTGTCGGCAACAAGTCATAGGGGTAATCCTCACGAAAAATTGGAATGCGCTCAGAGAGAGCCTTAAATTCGTCGCGGATAAAATGCTTCAATCCCATGCGCTCAGCATTACGCTCTTCGGGATGTTCCTCCAACCATGCATTATGCATGAAACTGAGATTGCCGGTTGTAGCACGTGTACGCAAGACTTCGGGTACAAGTTCTTTGCCCTTGCACTCCATTACCTTGATGGCAGCGAGCCGATTATATAGGGTGAACACGCATTCGGACAAGGCTTCCTTACGGGCATCCTTGTAGTCTTTACCTGCATTCTGATGGATGGCAATGATACCTTCAATATGGCGACGGCGGCCTGTACTCTCGTCGCTGTCTTCTGATATTGCCTCCACGTTTTCCGGCTTGAAGCCCATTCGCGAGAAGCGATTGTCGAAAGCACGCTCTATCTTATAGCGTATCTTGATGACGTGATCTATGAGTTTCATACTTTTTCCTATTAGTTATCGAAGTCGATGATGTCATCGCCTTTCATCTGATTGACGATGGTGAGTTGCTGCATGAGCCATGTCTTATAGTCTGCGACATGCTTTCTGCCTTTTGGCATTTTCGACTTCATATTCACCACCTTGGGCTCTGGCTTTGGTTGCGGCTGTGGTTCAGTGCCACTGCCGTTTCCGCCTCCAGGATTGGGCTGCGGAGTCGGTGCAGAAGTACATATTTGCGTCTCCCAAACGTCAATCTTAGTGAACCAGTTTTCGGCAAACGTTATCTGACAAACGAAGTCGTGGAGCGCATAGCCAGTTTTACGGTCTGTGATACCCATTTTAGGGATGTCAATATTTATCTTAGTATATTTTTCGCAGTCTTCCTGAAGATATTCTGCCTGTTTCCAAAGCGGCTCGTTCCACAAGCGGTCATAGGATGAAAGCTTTTCCGTAAATGACTCCAATCGGTTGTTGACCTCAATATACTTCTCAGCCAGCTTCTCAGCCTCTTGCTTCATGACATCGTTGTAAAAATCGCTCACCTTGACAATGACCTCCTTCATTTTTTTGAAGTTGGTCACCACATTGGCGTCGTGCATCTGCTTCCACTTGTCTTTCAACGTAGTGAACTCGGACTGGCCGAAATTGGCCTTTTTAAGTTCATTGTCCACTTCCTTTAGATAGTTCTCCTGGTCGTGTATCTCGTCGAAGTTTTGGTCGATGAACCTTATGTCTCTTTCTATATATTCAACAGCTGTTACAAATTCTTCATTGTTATGCTCATCAAGGAATTGATGGGCTGCCTGGAGGTAGTTGGCCTCAGTGACAGTACGATCATAATCTTTCAAGAAATTCATGGCGCTGATAGAACTATGGAAAAGACGCTCCATCTCATTATCCCCAAAAATATTCTTCAATACCTTCTGACGCTCTGAGTGAGCAACGTTTACAATAGCCTGCACGAGTGCAAAGTCATTGATTTGGTAGTTGATGTCATAACCAGTGATGTCTTTATAGTGACAATCCTCTTTGAGAACGTCCACTATGTCTATGCGCTCCTTATAAGTGAGAGTGACGATAACAGCCTTGAAAGAAGCTTTGCCAAAGTTCTTCGAAGTCGCGAAAATTTCTTCCGCTCCATCGTCTTTCCATGAGTGGTATTCATTGCCGCCAAATTTGGCAATAATCTTATCGCCACGGAAAAGGGCGGCAACTGTGGAGATGATTGTTCCATAGTCGAAGCCTGTTGGTGGGGCTTGTAGTTTTTTTTCCAGTTCAGCACCCGTGATATACTGCTTAGAAAGGGCTTTAATCTCTGTAACAACACTCAAGTTGTCGCCAATGAACTTACCACTGTTGTCGAAGAATTGGAAGTCGGGATTTTCTCCATAAAGCCTGTACAACTGATTGGCATTGGTATGGAAAACACGGCTGGCAAGTTTGTCTATCAGCGTGCCGGAGAGGCGGCGTGTAAAGATATTGTTGTACATGCGTGCCTGGATGTCGCCGATGAGAGACTCTATCATGTCCTCTGAGACTTTGAAAGAATCGTAGCAGTAAACGATATTTCCCTCTGTGTAAGCCTTGCGAATGAGATCATCAAGCTGATGCGTCTTTTCCTCGCGTGTGTTGAGTATTACATGCACGGCTTTCTTTTCATCGGAGGTATAAGTTGAGTCTCCTGTCAGATAGTCCATCGAGATGAGGTCACGTACAAGAGAGAAGATGGAGTCGTTGTATTGTGTCGTAGGGATGAGATTTCCTTCACCCTTTTCCGATTGGGTATCTTCCTTAACCGCTTCCACATACTCACCATCGGTCGGTGCCACCTCGAAGAGCCCAGAAAGAAGGAACTTCATTGACTCCTCAGCAGAATTGGAAAAGACCTCGCCGTTGCGAATTCCTACCATGAAATTGATCTTCATTCCCCCCACCTGTGTACTTTGCATCTTGCGGATAAAGGGCATCTGTTGCAAATGCTTGTTGATGAAAGAGTTGATTTGGAAGGACGGTATATCCTCTTCCAATCGACGCTTCTTGTCGAGGATTCGCTGCTCTGACTCACTGGTGATACGATACTGACCCTCAGAGAAGATGAGCACGCGGTTGTCCACCAAGATGTCAAGCGATTTACGTATCTCAGAAAGCAACTCGTAATATTCATCCATATTGCGAACGCTTGCCTTGGTGATATTCTCTATGGTAGTCTTCACGACACTTGCCTTCGTAAGGAAATGGATGACCATCAACAGTTCGCGGCCATTGACACGAGTGATTGTGTCGTTGGCATTGATGATGCCCTCTGCCTGAGTATACCGGTTTTCAAGAGAAGAATCTACGTTCTCTTCAGCCTGACGGCATAGCTGGACAGCGTTCACTGTGGTGAACAGCGAAGCATCCTTCATGGACTCCTTACGAAGCACGTCGAAGGAAGAGAGGAGCATACCACGTGTACCACCCTGGGTTGACACGAGATTACCACTGCCAAATAGAAAATATTGCAAGAGGCGAAACTGGTGCTCGAAGAACGGATAGTAAGATGAAAACGTCTTGACGTCCTTAGTGATAGGCAGTCCGCCACCTATATTGGTGATGTCACTGATGACGCCGTTTTTCACTTTATAGTATTCCGACAGTTCCTTGTTACCCTCGTCATTCTTTGCAAGAAGACGCTGCCGTATGATGGTGTCGATTTCTTCGGCGTTGATGTTAATGCCTTTATGGAAACGATCGGTCATCTTAGTGATGGAGTTCCGGTTAATTTTTGCGGCATTGACGACATCATCAAGTTGCTGCTGGGCAATACAGATGGTCCAGACATGTTTGTCGAAGCGCCATAGAGCCTCGGCAAGGCCTTGCAGTTCGTCAATTTTGATGCGTCCCTGATTGATGGCCTCACTCACCTCATCAAGGAAAAAGACGATGCGCACGTCTTTATGATGATCAAGGTATTTGGATAAGTCATCGGCAAGTTTTGTGGCATCATAAGTTTTGATGTGGTCATCATAATCCTTCATGGTCTGCTCAAAGTCATACTCTTCATATTGCCAGTCGAGCATCACCTTTCGGAAAGTCTTGCGTGACTGCATACGGCTGCGTTTGATGTCTGCCCATGACTTGCCCTCCATCTGCTGCACGCGACTGCAGAACTCGTCGTACTTGCCTTCGTTTTTCATATCAAACTCCCATAATCCCATGGAGTTGCTCAAACATCCCAATGTATGGAGGAAATTCTCAAGGAGCATAAAGCTGACACCATGCTCATTGCTGTGCTTGGATACATCAAAACGGACAACAAGATTACTCATCTTGGCAATCTCATTGATGTCGTTATGCAACAGACTGGCATCTTTCAGTCCTTCGAGTTTCGGGGCAAAGCGGTCGACTACAGTAGTTCCTTTCCAAGTTGGATTCTCAAGCAGGTTGCCAAGAATCTTTGCGAAGAAGGATTTACCTGATCCGTAGAAACCACTGAGCCATATTCCAGGCTGACGTGTCTCAGAGGAATAATAATCGCAGAAGTCCATCAGGTGCTTTGCGAGGGCTTCGGTGAGAATGAAGTCGTTAAGCTCATCAATCTTGTCATCTTCATTCTCGTCGGTTGTATCTATATCCACCACACTTTTGATGCCATCTTCAAGGTCGATGGAAAGTATGTCTTTAACTTTTGTCATTTCTAAGCTGAATAAGTATGAGTCTTTTCTATTTTTGTCACTTTACTTTATGACGATGCAACGGTATTTGTTGGCTTTCTGCCTATCAAGGAACAATACATTACCTTTATCGTCGATTGTGCCGGGATAAAAGACGACCATCGGATATCGTGAAGACATAACCGCTTGGCTCTCCATGTAGTCGATATTGGTAAATCCCATGCCATAAATGCTCCCGGTATGGATAAGAACGGGATTATGGTTCGAGTCGATTACCCGCTTGATTTCAGCTAAGATTAAGTGGATGAAGTCCTCGTCGGGATAGTCTGAGCTCTTGAACATATCTGTTCCATCTTCAGAAAAGCCCTCGGCAAAGTCATCCCAGCCCATGTTGTCTATGAACTGCACAAAAAGCTGACGGAGGTCTATAAAAACAAACCTATCGTCAAGGCGCTTGTGAGCTTCCTCAATATACCTGTCCTCATCTTGTGGAGGGTAGACAAAGAGAATACTTCTTCCACCGTTGGCCTCTGTCGTCAGCTTGGACAAGTCTCTCTTCAAGGCTAAGCCCAAGTCATCGAACATCTTGTTATGTTTTATATCGAATGTGCTACTCATAAGGCTTCAAGTCTATAGTGACATCGTCACCAATTTGTGATATGTTCCAGTATTTGATGTTTTCTATCTTTTTCAGACGATTGATTAGTGTCTCTTTATCCATAAACCCGAACTGAATATAAGGATTCTTCAAAGTCCGGTCATTCGGGTAAACTAACTGACACCATCGAATGAACCATACAAATAAATCATTGGTTATCACAGGATGCCGGATCTGCTTCTTAACAGTGCCTTCTGCAAGTCCGAGTTTCTTTAGTAACGTTAGATACTTGCCAGAGACCACTTTCAGAGTGGATTCGCTCCAATTCAAGTTCTGGGGTTCAGTCTGTTTAATATAATGTAGAAATGCAAGAATCTCCTCTCCCTGAATATTGGCACGTCCCATATATAGAGCCTTCATATAGACTTCCTCTGTAATACGCCGAAACAGTAAATCAGAGAATGTAAGTTGCCAAAAGATAATAATAAACTTTGATTGCAACGGAAGGTCTGGATCAGCCATAGCATTCATGAAGAGGCTCTTGTGTGCGTCATTATTGAACTTTATGATATATGCCTCAATAGCAAAACGAAAACGACGTGTAGATTCACTTGTCCGAAAAGTGAATTCCTTATCTTGCACCTTAGATTCCAAAGATGCAATGTAGCGTATCATATCTGCATAGTCTGGGATGCTGCCTATGATGTTTACGCCTGTGTCGTATTTTGCTTTTTTTGCGTTCATACCTTATCTTTATGGAAAGAAGGCATCAAAAGTGTCTGTCTGTTAACATGCAATAATTCAGCTATTTGATCTATCGTTTCCAAACTTGGTTGTGTTGTATTCGAACACCATTTAGAGACTGTGGAACAGTCTTTCCCCAGCTGCTCTGCAAGCCATTTCCCTGTCTGATTCTGCTCAGCCAGAACGGCTTTTATACGATTAATGTCCTTCTTCATAATCCAAACAAATTGGTATATGGTGCAAATTTAAGCATTTATTTTTAATTATCCACGTTTTTGATTGATTAAAATCAAGCAAAGACTATATTTTTATTTCAACTGGCTTTCAATTTTTTGGGGTAGACTCTTAGTGGAATTCAGCTGAAATTATGCTTAATAATTCTCAATAATCTTGGATAAAATTGTTTTTGTTGTTAGTCTTCTTGATCCAGTTATGACAGCTTATATTGCCCCAGACATCCATAAGTCAGCAATTTTGAAAGCATCCAAAACCGTATATTCTTTGTTCTCTTTTGCTATCTCTTCCAAAGGAAAGCAGATCACCAAACCTGCGACCTTTCGTATCTCTCTGAATGTCTCTATCGAATTAGCGAGAGCTTTGTTTCCTTGAAAGAAAAAGGGTAAAGACACCATACTGATGCATGGAAGGCCTAATTCTTTCACAAGAGAAAGCACTGTTTTAGTCAACAACGTACAGGCCATCCAGGAGAATCCGTACATGCAATATCTGCTTGGGCTTTCCAAGTTCACGGAAAAGCCCGTGTTCGTACCCGAGTTGTTCGTTTTGATCCGCAAGCGCCTTGACCAGGACTTCTTCAACACACTGACCTTGCTACTGAGCGAAGCGGACGGAAGCAAACCGAAGAAGGAATCGTGAACGGTAATACTATAAGGCCACTGGAACTAAGAGGGCGAACACTCCTTGGGCCTCGGTGCCTTTGTCGTAAATGATTTTCAAACTTGATAGTTTTGTTTGTTCGCTATTTTGACATATCATAACCTGTATCTCTTGGCTGCTGATAGAGATTGGAGGTAGTAGCCTTTGAGCGGAAAAACTGGGGGAAGGGCATGAGGAAAGGCCGCAATGAAGGCTTTTGTCCTGGGATGGGCTTTGTTAAATAGATACGAAGGAATAGTTAATCGGGCGTTAATTCATGCTAATCGGCTTGCATTCGGCTAGACGGAAGGTTATCTTTGTATAGTGGCTGCGTCAGGGCAAATGGAGAGCCAGTCTTCTTGGCATAAACAACAGGAAGAGGCAAGTGGCTGAAATGTAAAATACAATCAAGAGAAACGATGATGAAAAAGTTAGAATTCATATCAATCTCATCGGTTAGGAGTCGGAAAAGACCGTTCTCGTATCGGTCTCGTATCAATCCCGTATTGATCCCGTATCGATCCCGTATCGTTCCCGTATCGTTCTCCTATCGTTCTCCTATCGTTCTCGCTTCCGGAAGCGGAAACAATACGGAAACAATACGGAAGCGATATAACCTGGAAGGGAGAAGGATACGTGGTGGGTACTTGGAGAATAGGTGAAGGAAGGGCTCACACGACTAAAATCACTGTTTCTGCCAGAAGGTGACTTGTTGGTGGTGCCCACACAAGTGATTTCTTCCTCCCCAAGGAGCGAGTTTCTCGGTTTAAAAAAAATCGCATCTTTGTGTCACAAAACGACGTGCTCTGCGTATTATGGGTAGAAGTTAAACAAAAACGAAGAAGTTATGAAACAGACAACCATCATCGCTATGCTTGCCTCGCTGCTCTTCAGCGGTGGCGCAACAGCTTGTCAGCACAACGTCGCCACTATACCTGCACAGGAGTATGCGGCCAACGCTTTCAACACTTCCGCCGCCCCTTCTCCCGACACAAAGGACCGAAAGGAGCAGGCTGGGAAGGACGAAGTCATCGACACACGAGAATATCAGGTGAAGGATTTCGACCACATCGACTGCGGAACAATAGCCAACATCTACTTCACACAGGGCAACGAGACGCGCGTCGTAGCCAAGTTACGCCACGGGAACCTCGACTTGCTGGAAGTCTCAACCCACAACGGTTGCCTCAAGCTGCGGACCGCCGACTTAGGTCTTCCCACCAAGCGCTTTAGCATAGGCAAGCGCAACAGAGCCTATGTCGGCGACTTGGACGGAAAGCACAGCGAGCAGCAGGAGGTGGACCTCTACATCACCGCTCCATCGCTGCGCAAACTAGAGATGTCGGGGGTATGCACATTCAGTGCCGAACACCTCAACGTGCCGAAACTGGATATCGTCATGGCGGGAGTAAACCAGGTGAAGTTGTCCGATGTGACTTGCAACGAGACCAACATGATGATCAGTGGTGTGAGCAGCATGGACGCTACCATCACGGGCGACCAAATCCACTTGGTCAATACAGGGTCAGGAAATACGACCATTCACTTCAAAGGTGCGAAGGCGGAGATCGTAAACAGTGGCGTCAGAGTCCTCGCCGCAAAAGTGGACTGCAAAACACTACGCGCAGTCAATTGCGGCGTGGCACAGATGATACTCAAGGGCACTGCTGACGATACCGACATCGACAACAGTGGTATGGGACGGATCAACACCAAAGGACTCAACAACTATTGACGACCCACGCCACGGAGAAGAATGCCATGCCTCAAGATACCAGCGACAATGGACGAGACACAATTCAAAAATGAGGTACGACGGCTGCGGCCCCAACTGATGGTCGCGGCGCGGCGCCACACGGGAGACAGCGACTGTGCGGAGGACATCGTGCAAGACGCACTCCTTCGGCTATGGCAGCTCCATGCCAACCTGCACATGCCGATAGCCCCACTGGCCTTCGTCCTCGTCCGAAATCTGGCCATCGATACCCTCCGACGCCACAAACGCACCACGCCTGTAGAGACGCTGGCCATGGCTGAACCGGTAAAAGAGGTGGACGCACGCTACGAACGGATCGTCAGACTGCTCAACAAACTGCCGACGCTGCAACAGACCATATTCAGGCTGCGCCACATAGAAGGCATGGAATATGCCGATATCGCCGAGATAACGGGCACCACGCCCGAATCGGTGCGACAAACTGTGAGCAGAGCGCGACGAACGATTCTCAAACTATATCATTCTACATCATGCAAGACGAACAAATAAACAATCTGGTGGAACGATTCCTCGACGGAGAGACGACCCTCGCTGAGGAAAAGCAGCTCTACGACTATTTCTCACAAAACGAAAATGTCGATAAGTCATTGCTCCCCTACGCAGAATACTTCCGAGACCTGGCCGTGCTGCCATCGCCCCAGAAGGAAGAAAAACCACGGAAGAGACCGCGATGGACGATCCGCTGGACACAGTGGGCAGTAGGAGCAGCAGCTGCCGTGCTGATCTCCTTGGGCGGGATGTGGATCTACACCCTGCAGGAGGAGCGCCATTTGGCACAGCTCTATGGGGGAAGCTACATGATCGTGGATGGTAAGCGCTACGACAACCTGCGGGAAATCAAAGACGACATACGCCAGACGCTGGCCGACGCACAACAGATAGAGCGCCAGGCGGATGGGCAAGCCGTCATTGAGGAGGCCGAACAAGAGGTGCTGGAGAGCATAGGCGATCCAGCGGAAAGACAAAAGCTCAAAGAAATACTCAAAAACTAAAGTGAAAGGAAGGCTGATATGAAATATCAATTCATAGTATGGTTAGGACTGTCCCTGCTGCTCTCGATACCTCTGCGGGCTCAGAACAGCATAGACAAGATGGTAGAAGAATACTCTGCCTTAGGCGGTTCGAAATTTACAAGTGCCGTGGAGCGCGATCCCAACACAAGCCGCGTGAAGAAGGTGGTGAAACGACTGGTCGTGAACGGAGTCAACGCACAGAGGTTTATCCATGGATTCAAGCGCGAGGCGCAACGGCATAGACACACGGTGACCAATAGGAAGAACGACGAGACCACCATCACAATGGTCGCAGACGATAAGAAGGCCACCCGCGTCTATCTGCTAAAATACGACGACAGGGCGTATCATTTCTCCGATGCTACCATCACGATTGTCATCGTTCCCAAATAAAGTAAGGCCTAACGAAGAGAAGCGGCCACTCCTCCAAAGAGCTGGGAGCTGTCTATAGCCCCAGCTCTTTTGCTATACTGCACAGTTCCTCATACCACGCCTTGCCAAAGCGACGGGTGAGGGGACCTTCGAGGAAGCGGTACAAAGGAAGCCCCAGTTTCTCTCCCTTCTTTCTGCCCGGCGCACAAATCTTCCAGCGGTGATAGTTGAGTCCATAGAGATTGGGAGCAAACTGCTTCTCTCGGATGGGGTAAAGGGCGCAAGAGATGGGCTTGACAAACTCGGTCTGTCCGGCCCGATAGGCTTTCTCAAGGGCACACAGACAACAGTCCTTGTCATAGCAGGTGAATACACAGTCTTTGCCTCCCACTATGCTCGTCACCAAGTCGCCCTCCTCGTCGGTATAGGCGACACCACCACGGTCGAGCACCGACTGGGCCTGGGCCGACAACGAAGGCCATACCGTGTCCAGTACGTCCTCGATGGCGAGTGCCTCATCCATCGTGACGGGCGCCCCTGCATCGCCCTCGATACAGCAAGCACCCTTGCATGCGTCGAGGTCGCAACAAAACTTCTCTGTGAATATATCTGGCGACACCAGTACGTCGCCAACTTGAAGGATATGCAATTCCATTATTATTTCTTCTTTCCACGCCATCCACAAGCCATCCATTGGCCGTAGAATGCGTAATGACTAACATCATGAGTAAGCTACCGTGACGAGGGAAACCGGCCTCACGGCCTATAGATACATTTCTCCTGACACTACCAGCTGATGGGTTCCATGCCATGCTCCACCAGATAGGCATTGCAACGGGAGAACTGATGCTGGCCAAACCAGCCGCCTCGGTTGGCAGACAAGGGAGAGGGATGGACGCTTTCGAGCACAAGATGGCGTGAGGAGTCGATGAGGTATTTCTTCCCTCGGGCAAAACCGCCCCACAACATGAAGACCAAATGGTCGCGACCATCACTCAGCGCGCGGATGGCCGCATCGGTGAAGGTGGTCCATCCCAGCCGCTGATGACTGTTGGCCTGATGCGCCCGCACCGTCAAGGTAGCGTTCAGAAGCAACACGCCCTGCTCGGCCCAACGGGTCAAGTCGCCCGAAGACGACACCTCGACACCCAGGTCGTCTCTGATTTCCTTGTATATATTGAGAAGAGAGGGAGGCAACGCGACTCCTTCGGGCACGGAGAAGCTCAAGCCCATTGCCTGCCCAGGCTCATGGTAGGGATCCTGCCCTATGATCACCACCCTCACACGGTCGTAGGGGCAAAGGTTGAAAGCATTGAAGATCAACCGGCCCGGGGGATAACACGGGAAGGCGGCATACTCCTGTCGCACCGCCTCAGTAAGTTGGGCGAAATAAGGTTTCGTAAACTCCGGCTCCAAATGGGCCTTCCAACTACGCTCTATCTGTACTTCCATTCTGTGTTGTCTCTCTGATTCCAGTTGCAAAATTACGGATTTTCGTCCGAAAGGCTGTAGCATGCAGCCGTTTTTTCCACAACTCCTACTCGTTTTTGGACAGACCTTCCATTTCAGACGATACGCTGTCGCTATACTTCACCCCCAATCAATTCATAAAAAAAGCGAAATAAAAGGCGCTTCTTCGTCGGTCTGCAAAAATATGAGTAATTTTGCATGATTTTATTTTTTTGGGAAGACATTGTCACGGCTGATAAGTGAAGAAGCTGGTAGGTGAATTGGCAAGATTCGCCTTTCCCTTGAGATGTAGGTCAAAACAATAAAGATTAATTATTTTTTAGATGAACGTAATTACCAAAACAGTTCAATTGCCTGATGGACGTGCCATCACGATTGAAACGGGAAAGGTTGCAAAGCAAGCCGATGGTTCCGCTGTCCTGAAGATGGGCAACACTGTGCTCCTGGCCACTGTTTGCGCCGCCAAAGAAGCAGTACCAGGTACCGATTTCATGCCTTTGCAGGTAGATTACCGCGAGCAGTACGCGGCCGCCGGACGGTTCCCCGGAGGATTTACCAAGCGCGAGGGTAAGCCCAGTGACAACGAAATCCTCACTTCACGCCTTGTTGACCGCGCCCTGCGGCCCTTGTTCCCCTCCGACTACCACACGGAGGTGTATGTCCAGATCATGCTTTTGTCCGCCGATGGTGTGGACCAGCCTGACGCATTGGCCGGTTTTGCCGCCTCTTGCGCCATGGCTTGCAGCGACATCCCGTTTGAGTGCCCCATCTCTGAGTGCCGCGTAGCCCGCGTCAACGGCGAGTATGTCATCAATCCAACGACGGAGCAGATGAAAGAGGCCGATATGGACCTCATGGTGGGTGCCACGAAGGACAACATCATGATGGTGGAAGGCGAGATGAACGAAGTCTCCGAGCAGGACCTGATCGGCGCCCTCAAGGCCGCCCACGAGGCTATCAAGCCGATGTGCGAGCTGCAGGAGGAACTGATGAAGGAGCTCGGCACCGACACCAAGCGCGAGTATGACGACGAGATCAACGACGAGGAGCTGCGCCAGCAGATCAAGGACGAGCTCTATCAGCCCGCCTACGACCTCGTGAAGCAGGCTCTGCCGAAGAAGGAGCGCGAGGAGTCTTTCAAGCAATTGATTACCGATTTCCTTGAGAAATACGATGCTGCCCACAGCGACCTCAGCGATGAGGACCTGGAGGAGAAGCACGCCGAGGCCGAGCGCTACTACGCCGATGTGGAGCGCGACGCCATGCGCCGTTGCGTCCTGGACGAGGGTATCCGCCTCGATGGTCGCAAGACGACCGACATCCGCCCCATCTGGTGCGAGGTGTCACCGCTTCCGATGCCTCACGGATCTGCCATCTTCACCCGTGGAGAGACGCAGAGCCTCAGCACCTGTACGCTGGGCACGAAGCTGGATGAGAAACTGGTGGACGACGTGCTCGACAAGTCTTACCAGCGTTTCCTCCTCCACTACAACTTCCCGCCGTTCTGCACGGGCGAGGCCAAGGCCCAGCGCGGTGTAGGACGTCGTGAGATCGGCCATGGCCACCTGGCATGGCGTGGTCTGAAGGGTCAGATTCCCGAGGACTTCCCCTACACGGTGCGCCTTGTCAGCCAGATTCTGGAGTCCAACGGATCATCTTCCATGGCTACGGTCTGCGCTGGCACGCTGGCATTGATGGACGCTGGTGTTCCGATGAAGAAGCCGGTATCGGGTATCGCTATGGGTCTGATCAAGAACCCGGGCGAGGAGAAATACGCCATCCTCTCCGATATCCTCGGCGATGAGGACCACTTGGGCGACATGGACTTCAAGACCACAGGTACGAAAGACGGTCTGACTGCCACGCAGATGGATATCAAGTGCGACGGTCTTTCCTTCGAGATCCTCGAGAAGGCCCTCTTGCAGGCCAAGGCTGGCCGCGAGCATATCCTTGGCAAGTTAACCGAGACCATCGCAGAGCCGCGCGCTGAGATGAAGCCGCACGTACCGCGCATCGTTGCCTTCGATATTCCGAAGGAGTTTATCGGTGCCGTCATTGGCCCGGGTGGAAAGATTATCCAGCAGATGCAGGAAGATACGGGCACGACGATCACGATTGACGAGACCGACGGCGTAGGCAAGGTGCAGGTCAGCGCTCCCAACAAGGAGAGCATCGACGCTGCCATCCAGAAGATCAAGGCCATCGTCGCCATCCCCGAGGTTGGCGAGATCTACGAGGGTACGATCCGCTCGATCATGCCTTATGGCTGCTTCGTCGAGATCATGCCTGGCAAGGATGGTCTGCTCCATATCTCAGAGATCAACTGGAACCGTCTGAACACCGTTGAGGACGCTGGTCTCCACGAGGGCGACAAGATCAAGGTGAAGCTGATGGAGATCGACCCGAAGACGGGCAAGTACAAGCTCTCCCACCGTGTGCTGGAGCCGAAACCGGAAGGCTACCAGGAGCGCCCGCGTCGTCCGCGTGGCGAGCGTGGTGAGCGCAGAGGCGGTCCCCGTCGTGGCAACAACGACTAAATAACGAAGTCTCTCAAGCATTCTCTTCTCTCTACCACCTAACTTTTCCTGATAGGAACAGCGGTGGATCAGTTGAAACAAGAAGAATGCAACTTATATTTGAATCCCCTGCTGCGCGATGCAGCAGGGGATTTTTGATATGGTCTGACAGAGCCGACCAGAAAAGTAAAAGGCTCCAGCCATCGTTGATGACTGGAGCCTTTGATTATGCTATCACGCCAGCTTCAATGGTTGGCGCATAGAGTCATTGTGGAGCTTACTTCACGATCACCTTCATGGTGCGGCCATCGCTCATCTTGACGATGTTGAGACCCTTCACCGGAGCCTCGATGCGCTGACCAGCAGCATTGTAGCGAGCCACCTCGACAGCATCGGCCTTCACGTTGCCCGTGACGCCCTGGATGCCGGTAGCAGCAGTGATGTTGTAGCTCTTGCCAGCGTTTACAACCTGACCCGTCTGCTTGTCGATGATGATAGCGATAGCAGCCACCTTACGGCCCGTAGCCTTGAGGGCGTTCTTGAGGGCAGCCTTGGTCGGCATAGCCACCTCGTAAGAGGCAGTCGTCGTCTCGTTGGCAGTCAGCGTGATGGGAGCAGCCTGGTTGGTCGTGTTACGATAAGAGCTACCGATGAGCACGTCCATGAAGTCCCACTGGATGTATGAAGAGCCCTTGTCGCCGCCCTTACCCAGGATAGCGAGGTCTTCCTCACCCGAGTTGATCAGCTGCTGCTTCGTGTACTGCTGAGCATAGTAGTTGCCCTGACGCCAAGAAGAGCCAGCACCCGTCAAGCTATCAGCAATGAGTACGTAAGCGATCTCGTAATTGCCAGAGACATAAGAGTCGATGCTGGCGTTGATCGTGACAGTGGTAGAATCCTGGTTCCAAACACCATTGACCTCTACACCGACCATCGGAACCTCCTTGACAGCAGCAGCCATGTCGTCGAGGATAGACTTCTTAGAACCATAATACGGGTCGATGGTCTTGCCATTGCGGTTGATGACGCAAGAGGGAGCACCCTGCAGACCGACGTTGGCATAGTTGGAAGTGTACATCGGGTCGCTGGCGTTGTACTGGTGGATACCGATACCGACGAAGTTGTCAGGATAGTTCTTGCCAGCCTTCTCCATACCGATAAGACCGCGCGGACACCATCCGCAACCCGTACCAGTCAGCTCCTCAACGACGACACCACGCTTGAAGACCTTAGAGACAACGATGAGCGTACCCTTGGCCTCAGCCTTCTCAGCCTGGTTGGCATTGCCATTGACCTTCGTCACCTTGACCTTGACGTCGCGGTTCTTGACCTCAGAGCCACAAGCGACCTTCACGTCGAACTCGCCTTTGCTACCAACAGCAATGGCATTGGCCAGAGTGACATGCTGCTCAGCCTGAGCCTCGCCATCGACAGTGACCACATAGTCGAGGTCGCGGACGGCCTCCTTACTGTTGTTGAAGAAAGACACCGTGAAGTTGACATCGGTATTCACGGCACCCGTGGTGCTACCGAAGTCAGACGGAGCAACATTGTAATCGGGGAAGTCACCCTCCACGAGAAGCTGAATACTCACATTCTCGTTCTGGCCGTTGAAACCATACCAGCCAAGACCCTGACCACCCTGCTTAGAAGTGATGTTGCAATACAACCAAAGTTTGTTGTCCTCAGTGTCACCCTCACCCACCATAGAGATGGGGTAGCAGTCGTTAGTGTATTTGCCACCGCTCGTCGTGTTGATCTGCTTATAGTCGAAGCCGACGAAGAAGCCCGTAGCGTCTTCGATGGTGATCGGCTGATCGAGCGTCACCTCGTTCCAGCCCTTATTGGGGGCAGCAACATCCTTTGCGAAGAGCTCGTCACCGATGCGAACATTGTTGATAGCGCCAGTAGCCGAGTTGATGAAGACGCGAGAATTGTCCAAAGCAGCGCAGAGACCGAAACGCATACCGACGATCTTCTTGCCCACATAGCCAGACATCACGGTCGGAGAAAGGTAGGCGGCGCACTTGTTATCGCCCGGGTAGTTGGGGATACCAATACCATACTCGCCCAGAGCATCAGAAGAATAGAGGCCGGCCCAACGCTGGTTGGAGGCAATCTTGGCAACCTTCTTTGCGCCAGCATACTGGACAGCCGAAGGACCTACTGACACCACGCGGGTGCTCACCTGTGCGGAAGCACTCAGAGCGAGAGCGGCAGCCGCAAGAGACAGTAATACTTTTTTCATTTTACTTGCTGTTGATAATTTGGTTTTCGCCCCACGAAGGGGCGGATGATTATTGATAATTTGAAAACTCTAATGAAGAGACACACTACACAAAGGCTATCTGACTACCTCCTTGCGGACCGTGCCATCGGAGAAGCGAACCATGTTGAGACCGCGTTGCGGCGCGTCAAGACGCTGGCCCGCTGCATTGTAGCGAGCAGTCTCCATCTTCTCCGAGGTAGAGATTCGCTCCACGGCAGTCGGTGTCTTGTCAAGATAGCACTTGTCCGCGTTCATCACGCGGCCAGTTGCGGTGTCGAGCACCATGGCCACAACGGCCACATGGGCCTTGGCCACTGCATGGCGCAACGGGTCCTTGGTGGGAAGTGTCAGCGTATAGGTAGCAACCGCCGTCTCGCCAGGCACCACATCGACAAAACCACCAAGGTTTTCTATGTCCTTACTATACTGTGTGCCTTTGTTCTTATAGGAACTACCCACCAATACATCCTCGAAGATATACTTGCAGTAGTCGCCCTGCTGACCGTAGGATCCATCCTTGAGGAAGGGAGCCAACAAGTCGTCGTCGAAACTGTCGCGAGTATAGCCACAATAGTTGTTGAGCTGACGCCAGCGCTGGGTATTGCCCGCCACACTGTCGGCGACCAGAACGAAGACCATCTCATAGTGTCCAGCCTCTGTACCTTCCACCTGTGCGGTCGTCTGCACCGCCGTATAGTCGGCGTTCCATTCACCCGAAACGATCACACCTAAGACAGCCTTCTCCTCCATGGCGCGCTCGAAGTCCTTGGCCACATCGCGCATACCGCCGGCAGATCCATAGAAAGGGTCGATGATCTCGCCATTGCGGTCGATCATGCAGCACGGGGCACCTTTAGAGCCACCATCACTCCAGTCGATGTCGGCATAGTCGGGCGTGTACATCGGGTCCGTGGCGTTGAACTGATGGACGGCAACACCGATGAAGCGGTCTCCGTAGAGGTCGCGCAACATCTTCATACCGACCAGTCCTCGCGGACACCATCCACAGGCCGTACCCGTGAGTTCCTCGACGACCACCTTGCGCTCATATCCAGCACCGTCGGCACGACGCTCCTGGGCGCTCATGCCCATTAGCAAGAAGAAAGAGGCAGCCAAAAGTAATATTCGTTTCATAGGATTTCTGCTTATTGTTAAAGTCTGGCTTCGTGGCGACAATACGGAGTTAAAACACCCGATCGTGTTGCTAACCAATCTTTGAGATGTGTGAGCAGTCTCCCATTCCTCTTTTCGGAGGAAGAGGGAGACTGCTTAATAGTTACTTGACGATGACCTTCAGCGTGCGGCCGTCGGCCAACTTGACGATATTCAAGCCCTTCTGGGGAGCGCTGATGCGCTGACCTGCGGCATTGTAGCGAGCCACTTCCACGGTCTCGCCAGTGGTCTGGGCAGCATCGACGATGCCCGTGAGCGGAGTGATGTGCTCGTTGCGATCCACATTGAGGACATAGCCCGTGGACTTCTCGGTGAGCACGGCCACAACCGACACCTTGTCCTTATTGATATAAGGCTTGAGGGTATTCTTCGTCGGGAGCTTCAGCGTATAGGTGGAATAGACCGTACCGCCAGCAGAGACTGGATCGAGCGTAGCCAAGGTGGAGCGCGTGTTGTAGGAAGACGCAATCACCACATCCTCGAAAGGATACTGCTTGATCTGGCTGGTTCCGTAGGTACCACCCTTGCAGAACTGTGCGAGGTTGGGATCGGCAGCATAGCCACCGTCGGCGGGATCATACTGCGCATAGTTGTTGTTCTGATACCAGGCGGCATTGTCGCCCACTACGCTGTCGGCCACGAGGATGAAGGCTACGTCGAAATCGCCAGCAATATTGGCCTCGACAACGGCCGTGGCCGTGACCTCGGTCTGATCAGCATTCCAGACACCAGAGACCGTCACGCCGACCTCGGCAGTGCCATAGTACAGCTCCTTCTCGATATCGCGGGAGATACCAAACTTCTCACCACTTGATCCGAAATAAGGATCAACGGCCTGGTTGCCATTGCGGTTGATGATGCACAAGGGTGCATTGCCTGCGGGAAGGTCGTCGAGCGTGAGATACTCGCGGGGAGCCATCGGGTCGGTGCTGGCGTTGTAGCGATGGATGGCCACACCGACAAAGCGGTCGCCATACTTCTGCTTCATGAGCTGCATACCAACGATGCCACGCGGACACCATCCACAACCCGTACCTGTCATCTCCTCGACAAACACCTTCTGAACAAAGTCCTTGAAGACAGTCATGCAAGTGCCATTGGCTTCCTTGCGGGCGGCCTGGTTCTCCTCACCATTCACCTTGGTGACGGTCAGCGTCACAGGATAGGTGCCCATCGCGGAAGCGGCAGGCAGCACCACCGGCACTGTCGCCGTGCCCGTACCCGTCAGGGCATTGTCCGTCTCGGTCAGATCAATATGATATTCGTCCGATGTCTTGTCGTCCATCGTGACGGTATAATCAAGGTTCTTGAGCGACTCACCAAAACTGTTGAAAGTCACATCGACGGTCTTCGTCTGTCCCAGACCTACACGGTAGGTACCAAAGTCTTGGGGCGTGACCGCGTTCTGCGCTGCACCATTGGTCTCTACGATCAGCTGGATAGCCACCGAGCCGTAGTCGCCACCGAGGTTGTTCCACTCCTCGCGTCCAGTACCTCCGGCGGAGTTGGGAATCTTGCCATAAATATAAAGGTCGCGCTTCGGACCAGCAGCATAGACAGCAACCGGGCTGTTGGAGCGGGTCTGCGTATATTTGAAGGACGGGACCACGGCCTTCCATTGGTCAGACAGCGTGAACTGCTTGTCCTCGGGGAACATCACCGTGTGCCATCCTGGCTCCTTATTCTCGGCATCCACGGCCACAAGCTGCGTGTAGGTGCTCTGCTTATTGACGCTATAGACCGCGACACCCGTCGAGGTTCCATCGCTGCCGAGGGCAAAGCGCATACCCACCACCTTGGCGCCTACGTACTGCACATAGTCGTTGGGCACGAGATAGGCACCAGCCTGCATCTTGCCCGGCGCACTCGTGAAACTGAGAGAGTTGTCAATATCGTCCGAGGTATAGTAGCCCACCAACCGCTGGTTGGCCTCCAAGGGCCGTTGTGCCGAAACCGCGAGGGCGACTAAGGCCAATGCCAAGCTAAGAATCGTTTTCTTCATTGAAAAAAGGGGTAAATTATGTGCGGGGACATGATTAAGTATTCCATTAACTACGCCCTGCACATAATATGTTTTTTAAAAAATCCCTGTCGGGGATTCGCTATTTACTTGTAAATCTGCTTCACGGTCTTGCCGTTGGCGAGCTTGACGATGTTCAAGCCCTTGACCGGACCATTGACGCGCTGACCTGCTCCATTGTAGCGGGCCACCTCCTTCACGATGCCATTGTCAGGATTCTGTGCGTCCTGGATGCCCGTGTAGTTGAAGTTGAAGTTGATGGAGATCTGCGGACCCACACCGATGACATCACCATAGGTGTTCTTGGTACCCCACTTGGTCTCCTCCTCGGTATATTCGCAGACGTCGGCACGAAGCGTGATGGCAGCAGCACCGTCGAAGCAGATGATGTCGCCCTCGTCGTCCATGTCGCTCTTCGGGATGTACTCCAGCATCATATCGTCGAGGTTCTTGCCAGCCTCCATACCGTTCTTCACATATTCACCAGCAGCGTCAAATGACTGGCAGTTGCCAGCGGCACAGAACTGGATAGCAGCGCCCTCATTGATGCTGGCAATGTTGAGCGTCAGAGCAATGGCCTTGAGATCGCCCGTAGTGTTCTCGACGTAGAGCGCCGGCTTGATCTGCGTGCCAAACGGAGTCTCCTCAGCGTCAGCAGCAGTGTAGTTGAGCGTGGAACCGTCGGGAATCTCTGTCGTGGTGCCATTGGCGTGCTTCTCTACGAAGCGGAAAGTCTTGTTGTTCTGCTGCGCCTGAGCCACACCAGCGAAGCACAACAGTGACAAACAAAGTGTAGTAATTTTCTTCATATTCATTTAATTTAATTGTTGGTCATTTTATGAAATGGAACTTACCCACCCCGAAAGCCAAGCTTTCAGGATGGACAAGTTCTTATAGTCATAGATTACTCTGCCGGTGCCACGGGTGTGAAGACCACCTTGGCCTTCTCTACCTGAGCCACGCCAGAATTGGTATAGACGAAAGCGACGACCGACACATTCTCGGGCACCCACTTCTCGTCCAGCTGGTAGGTGAAGGTCTGAGCCTTCTCCTCACCCTCATGGATGGTAAAGTCCGTACCCCAGTCGCCATTGACGGCAGCGCGGAGCACATGGTTGTGGACATACTCCAGGTTGTTCTTGCCATCGGGCATCATCTGCATGGCCGTGATGCCATCCTCGACGAGCCAGATCTGGAGTTTGCCAGCAGTCGTGCCCGTCGTACCCTCGGAGCTGACGGTGATGCTGACCGTGCGCGAATCTGCGTTGTAGTCGTTGCTGATAGCCAGCGAGACAGGAGCCTTCTGCGCGATGAGGCGCATCACCTGACCCTGCCAAGCGGTATAGTCTGACGGTGCCTCACGGTTGACCAAGCCGACGGGCTGGTGGTCAAGACCCCAGTGGTAATAATAGGTATTTCCCAGATCGGTCAAGAGGCCGACAAACTTCTTGTTGCCTGCAAAACCGAGAGGTCCTGAGTGGATGCCGACGGCGATGATGTTGTCCTCACCGTAGGTCTCCTGCAGCACGTGGATCTCATCCGTTGCCTTCGGACAGTTGACGCACTTCTGACCCGTGAAGTCCTCGATGAGCACCTTGCGGGCTGCATCGGCGGGCTTGATATAGACGAAACGATCCTGCTCGTCGAGGTCGCTGCAGGAAGAAAGGGCGCCCCCAAGGAGCATACCGGCAGCAGCCATCTTCACATAACCAATGAATTTACTTGTATTGCGTGTCATATTTTTGTTTCTCCTTATGATAGATGATTAGAAGTTGTAGTTATATGACAGCGTGAAACCCTTGGTCTCCGGCACGTAGCGGCAGACACCGCCCGAGCAGTTGAATCCGGCACGCGTACGACCCCATCCGAGCTGTACGCGGTGCGCACCCGTATTATAGGTGACGAACGTCTGCCAATAGTGGGCATCGGTCAGACCGACATTGTACTGGTCGCTCACGGTGAACATCCAGTGGGGAACCAATGAAAGCTCAGCCAGGGCAAAGAGCCAGTCGTGCTCGTCCTCACCGGTGGTGAGATACTGCAGCTCCGTGCGCAGGCGCGTCTTCGGGCTGAGGTTGAAGAGCGCGTCGGCAATGAAGATGTTGGAGTGGATCATGCCACCCTCACCCTCTACGATGGTCTTGTTGTAGAACTGGTTCATATACATGAGCGAGAGCTTGAAGTCGCGGGTGAAGCGACGATCGATCTGGACATTGAGGTCCTGATAGTACATGCCACTCTTGCCCCACTTCCAGAAAGCCGATCCGTAGCCGTCCGTACCCTTGCCCGTGAGCACTGTCGGCTCCGGCACATTGACCGTCAAGGAGCGCGGGTTCTGGTCGATACCACGGACATGGGAGAAGTTGACCTTCACCATCATGCCATACTTGCCACCGATGGCCGTCTTGCGCTTGAACTTATAGCCCAACTGGCCCTGGTAGGCCCACTCACCATCCAGGCGCGTACCATAAGGATACAGAGCCGCGAGCGCGTAGGTCTGGTCCATTGTGAAGGCCGGCAGGTGGTTGATAGTGGACTGAGCAAGGCTCTCGCCACGATAGGAGTTGAAGAAGAAGTTGTCACTGCGCTTCGCCTGGGCAAGCACACTGAAGCCCTTCTTAGAATATGAAGCCGACAGCATGGCTGCCGTACCCTTGCGATAGATGTAGTTGTTCTTGAACGAGGGATCCGCCGTCTTCTGCGCATACTCTGCCAAGACATTGAAACCGTGGGTGTTGAGCGTGACGCGGGCATCCCAGGCATTGACGTTGCGAGGCATCACCAAGCGGTAGTTGCCATTGAAGACGTCCTCGTCGTTGCGCTCGTTCTTGTTGACGAAGCTACCACCGAGCGTCAGGCTCGTACCACTCTGGGCAAGGCCCTTGAACCAGCTGTCGAGAGACAACTCCACGTCGGCACCTGACACCCAGGAGTCGTTGTGGGCCCAGTAGCGGCGCTGCTGGCCCGTGAGAGCCTTGAGGCGCACACCCTTGACGGGCGTAGTGACGATACGGGCACCCAACAGCGAGTTGTCGATACCCAATGATCGCTCCTCGTAGGTGCGGAGGACGAAGCCTGAGCCAAACTGCTCATAGAAGTTACCTACCGTCACCTCGAAGTTCTTCAACTTAGCCTTCAAGTAAACATAAGGTACGCCGTAGCCCTTGAACGCGGCATCATAACCCGGAAGCTGATGCTCACGATACTCAAAGCGCGCGCCAGCATCGATATACTTGCTCATCACGTTGAGATCGACGAAGGTGTTCGTGCGGAAGTCCTCGTGAGAACCGTCAGACTGCGAACCCGTAGGCGCCAACATGTCGCTCTGGATAGAACCGCTGACGGTCGGATTGTACTTTCCGTCATTGCGGTCGCCATCATTCTGAGCAAAAGAAGGCGTGGCCACTGCCAAGGCGGCGGCCAAGCCTAATATATAATAAGGATGCTTCATCTGTGTTACTTCTTAGCTGCAACCAGTTCGCGAACCTTCTCGATCAACTCGTTCTCGGCACCCTCGGTGTAGCCGTTGTGCTTGTACACGATCTTGCCGTCGCCATCGCAAACGAGCACGTAGGGGATCATCTGGATGCCCAGTGCGCGCTTGAACTCAGAGTTGGCGTCGATCAGCACGTCGTAAGTCCAACCGTACTCATCAACGAGCGGCTTCACCTTGTTGACGTTCTGGCCCTGGTCGATGCTGATGGCGTAGATTTTGACACCAGTCTCATCCACCCAGTCCTGATACACCTCGTTGATGGCATTGAGCTCGCGGTTGCAGGGCTTGCACCATGTGGCGAAGAAATCGATGATGAAAGGCTTACCATTGTTGGAAAGCGTGTCGGTTTTCACGGCGTTACCGTTGATGTCCTTCAGCATGACTGAGGGAAGCTGTGCGCTCGCAGTTGTCGCAAATGCGGAAAGCAGCACAAACAGGGAAAAGATTACTTTCTTCATAATGAAATTATTTTTCAGTTATTTTGAATGCAAAAATAGATAATTCCGATTGAACGGGAAACAGAAATAGCGTTAAAATTCGTTTAACGTCCCGTTATTAGGTCAATATGCCCGATTTTGATTCGGGTTACAGTACTTATTTCCGAAATTAGTAAGGGCAGAAACCGTAATCAGCTCTCCCTGGTGCGATACCTCGCTCCTCATCTCGTACTAGATGCGGGAGGCGGAACCGGCGCCGAGTTTTTGCATTGAAACCACGGAGACGGCGCTACGCTGCCCAGGATAGCAGACGGACCTCACACGCACGGGGAAGCATGCAGCGAGAAGTATGAGACGTGAAGCCTCCAACCCTAACAACCAGCATGGACTTCAGCCAAGGATGCGTCCTGCGGCTGAAGCCCACGATATCATAGATACAGGTAGGACAGGTTACTTATCGTGTCTCACTGATGTTACTTATCCTATCTCTTATAGGTAACTTACCTTGCTTCGCGGAGATAACTTATCCTATCTCGCGAAGGCAACCTACCCTATCCAATTACTTCTTCTTCTTTCCCTTTTCCTTACCCTTGGCCTTGCCCTTGGTGGGAGCAGGAGTCTGCTCGGGAGCCTTCTCTACCTGAACAGGAGCTGCGGGAGCAACCTCTGCAGGCTTCGGTGCGGCAGGCACGATGCCCTTGAGCTCGAGCGTGAAGATGAGGGCGGAATAAGGAGCAATGTCGCGACCAGCACCGCGAGCGCCATAGGCCAGATCCTGCGGGATGTAGATCTCCCACTTCGATCCCACCGGCATCATCGTCAGTGCCTCCGTCCAGCCCTTGATCAGGCGGTCGGCAGCAAACTCATCAAACTCCTTGCCATGGTTGGCCGTGGCATCGAAGACCTTGCCATCGAGGGTGCGGCCCTCATAGACGACCTGCACTTTGTCGCTCGCCTTCGGAATCGGTCCGTCGCCCTTGACCAGCACCTTGTACTGCAAACCGTCGGGAAGGGTGTTGACCCCAGGCTTCAACTTGTTCTCGGCGAGGAATTTCTCGCCAGCAGCCTTGTTGGCCTCCTCGCGCTCGATCTTGGCAGCCTCGCGCGCATCCTTAAACTTCGTCTCGGCCTGTGCCACCGTATAAGTGGTGGTATCCTTGCGGAGCGCGGCCTCGAAGCCCTTGACTACCATCTCCTCGCTGAGGGGCTGGGAAGCGCCCTCGAAGTCGGCACTCATGCGCGGGAACATCTGCTTGTCGAGCATCGTAGCCACCTGCTGGCCTGCCACGAAAGCCTGGTATGCCTTGTCGTTGCGCTTGGCATAAGCCTCCTTGAAGCCACGGATGACATCGGCCATCTGGCTCTCATCGACACCAAACTGCTCCTTCAGATACCTGTCGAGACCATTGGTCACGGCGTAACCGGCAGCGTAGCTGATCGAGTCGGCCTCGGTCTTGAGCGTCTGCGTCTGGACTGCCTTCGCCTTGGGCGACACTTTCTTGACCTTCTGTGCGCTCACCGGAGTACAAATTGCACCTCCGACGAGGGCAAGTGACAAAAAGATTGTCTTTTTCATTGTACGTTTTTTATAGACACTATCTAAAAAGAGGGTGTGCCAGGATGGCGGCTTGCTCGCCGCCTCCTTGCACACCGCTCGTATGATTTATTCTCTCGGAGCCTGGGGGGCCGGATTGACCTCCAGGAGCTCGATCGTGAAGATCAGGTTAGAGAACGGCTCGATCGGACCCGTCTTCTGTGCGCCGTAGCCAGCGCTATAGGGGATATAGACCACCCACTTGGAACCGACGGTCATGTGGGTCAGCGCCTCGGTGAAACCAGGAATGACACCATTGACCGGCATCATGGCAGGCTGCTTGCCAAAGGTGGTCTCGATGACCTTGCCATCGATGGTCTTCAGCTCATAGTTGATCTTCACTGACTGGTTGGTCTTGGGGATTGCGCCCGAGCCTTCCTTGATCACCTCATACTGCACACCCTTGCCGAGCTTCTTGACACCAGCCTTCTTGGCGTTGGCGGCCATGAAGGCGTCTGCCTTCTTCTTCTGCGGACCGTACTTCTTGGCAGCATAGCGGGCCTTGATGGCCGTCATCTGCGTCTGAGAGACCTCACGCGCCTGGTCCATCGTCATCTTCAAGTTCTTGTTGGTGGCACCAGCAACAAATCCGGCCACGATGTTCTCCAGCGAGAGCGTCTGCGTAGAGTCGCCAGCGAAGACATCCAGACTTGCGCCCTTATTCATCATGGCGAGCTGCTCGCCGAGGATGACACCCGCGTTGTAGGCAGCCTTCTTCTTGTCGTCGGCACCCTTGATACCAGCATAGATACCCTTGATGACCTCTGCCTCATAGGTAGAGTCGATCTCCATGGACATCATGGCCTGCTTCATCATCGGAGAGCTGGCCACACCGGCAGCATACGACAGTGAGTCGATATCCGTCTTCAGCTCCGCCTTCTTCGCCTTGTTGCCACAAGCCGTGAACGAGGCCAGAGCCGCTACGGCCACAGCCACGATAGTAAGCTTTTTCATCATGTTGTTTATTTTTGTTTTTTGGTTTTTGTGTCTATCAATTGTCCCTATATAATATATAAGGAAAAGTCGTCGGTCACCGCTGCCCACAGGCTGGGTGGCCCGAGCGACTCGTTTTTGCTTACTTCACCTCCAGCAGTTCGACGTCGAAGACGAGGGCTGAGAACGGGGGAATCGACGCACCTGCTCCACGCTCACCGTAGGCGAGGTTGTAGGGAATGAAGAAGCGATACTTAGAGCCCTCCGACATGAGCTGTACGCCCTCGGTCCATCCGGCAATCACCTGATTGAGACCGAACACTGCCGGTTCTTTGCGGTCGTAGCTGCTGTCAAACTTCGTACCATCAATGAGTCGTCCCTCATAGTGGCAGCGCACCTGATCGGTAGCCTTCGGCTTCTTGCCGTTGCCCTCTACGAGCACCTCGTACTGCAATCCGCTGGGAAGCGTGACGATATTCTCCTTCTTTGCATTCTCTGCGAGGAAGTCCTCACCAGCCTTGCGTGAAGCCTTGCCAGCCTCAGCCATAGCGGCACGCTGTCTTTCCTCCTGCTCGGCAAAGAATTGCTGTACGAGCGACTGAGCCTCCTGGTTGTTCACTTTGAGTTCGACGCCCGCAATGACGTCCTTGATGGCCTGTGCGAAGTCATCAGCATTCAGGTCCTTTGCACCCATCTGGGCAAGCTGCTGACCGATGCCGATGCCCAAGGCATAGCTTAATTTGTCCATTCTTTTTCTTTATTCTCGTTGTATTGAGTTGCAAAGGTAATATTTTTTCACCATAGTATGACGGCGTTTCAAGAAAAAATAGCTAAATTTGCAGATGTTAAATGTTTTTGCTATGAAGAAAATCGTTTTTCTCACCGGCGCTGGAATGTCGGTGGAGAGTGGATTCAAGACGTTCCGTGGCAACGACGGCCTTTGGGAGAACGTGCCCGTGGAGAAAGTTGCCACCCATGAGGCGTGGTATGCTGACCCCGACTTCGTCACCGCGTTCTACAACGGGCTTCGCAAGAAGCTCTATGGCGCCCAACCCAACGAGGGCCATCGCCTCATCGCAGCCCTGGAGCAGGACTACGACGTGACGGTAGTGACACAGAATGTGGACAACCTGCACGAGAAAGCTGGTTCCCACAAGGTCATCCACCTGCACGGCGAGCTGACCAAGGTGTGTTCCACCATCGACCCCTACGATCCGAAGTACATCCGCGAACTGTCAGAGCAGGACTGCGAGGTGGCAAAAGGTGCCAAGGCGGGCGACGGAAGTCTCCTGCGCCCGTTCATCGTGTTCTTCGGCGAGGCCGTCCCGATGATAGAGCCTGCCGCCGAGGCCGTGAAGGAGGCCGACATCTTCGTTGTGGTCGGCACGTCGCTCAACGTCTATCCCGCCGCAGGACTCATTGCCTACACGCGGAAGAACGTGCCTGTCTATCTCATCGACCCTGCCGATGTGATGGGGAGCGGCTACCGCGACGTCACCCATATCAAGGCTGGTGCGTCGGAAGGTATGCGGCAGCTCGTCGCCATACTCAAGGATTCACCACTTGGCGACAAGAAGTAGAAGCCTGGCAAGCATATCGACTAAGCGATAGTGATCCTTATCGTCATAATCCAACGCATCAAAACAGCCTACAATGAAAAAACGTCATTCCCTCCTGCGGGTTCTTTTCCTCCTCGCCATCCTCACTTGTGCCCACGCGCTGACGTCATCCGCCCAGAAGGATGTCTACAAGTTTGTGGTCAAGGACGGCAAGGGCAAAGAGGTCAAACTGAAGAAGTACAAAGGCAGCGTGCTGCTCATCGTCAATACAGCCACCCGCTGTGGCTTCACACCCCAGTATGCCGACCTGCAACGCCTCTACGAGCAGTATCATGCCCAGGGATTCGAGATTCTCGACTTCCCCTGCAACCAGTTTGGCTACCAGGCCCCAGGCGACTACAAGACCATCCATGCACTCTGCACGGCCAACTATGGCATCACTTTCCCCCAGTTTCAGAAGGTGATGGTCAATGGCAAGACCGCCCTGCCGCTCTACACTTATCTCAAGGAGAAAGAACCCTTCAAGGGTTTCGACACGACGACGAAGGTGGGTAAATATCTCGACGAAACCTTTCGGGAGAAAGACCCGCACTACGATCAGAGCGCAGACGTGAAATGGAACTTCACCAAGTTTCTCATCGACCGTGAGGGCCACGTCATCGACCGCTTCGAACCGTCCGTACCAATGGACAGCGTGGAGGCGGGTGTCAAGGCGGCACTGAGCATGAAACCATAACACCAAAAGTCTTTAGAACGTAAACTGACAACTATCTATCTTATAACTATTCAAATCAAGACATGAAGTACATTGTCATCCCCCCTGAGGTGGGCCCCGTGCCCCCCATCACTTTCGATTTTGCCATAGAGGAGTTTGCCGCCCGTCATTTCACGGACGACGACTACTGCTTCATCTGGCAGACTCGCCCAACGGTCATCATCGGACGCAACCAACTGCTGGTCAATGAGGTCAACGTCGATTATTGCAACGCCAACGATGTCTTTATCGCCCGCCGGAAGAGTGGTGGCGGTGCGATGTATTCCGACAAGGGCAATGTGATGTTCTCCTTTATCTCCTCCGAACCTGACGTTCAGAAGATGTTTCGCTGGGCCATGGGTAAGATGGCGGACGTACTCCGCGATTTAGGCATCGACGCCACACTCTCTGGACGCAACGACATCATCGTCGATGGACGCAAGGTGGCGGGAGCCGCCTTCTATCGTGTGGCGGGACGAGGCATCATGCACAACACGCTTCTCTTCAAGAGCGACGTAACAGCACTTCAGAACGCCCTCACCCCCTCGAAGGAGAAACTCAAGAGCAAGGGCGTGGCGAGCGTGTCACAGCGTGTCGCCAACGTGGCCGACTACCTCCCGGACATGACCGTGGAGGAGTTTAAGGAGCATGCGCGCCGTGTGCTCTGCGGTGACAACTACCGTGAGATCACTATGGAGGACATGGAGGAGATCCGCAAGACGCAGGAACTGATGGGCCGCAAGGAATGGATCTACGGACGCATGCCGCAACATACGGAGGTGCGCAAGCTGCGCTTGCCCGACGTGGGAAGCGTCGAAGTTTATTTAGAGATCAAGGATGGCAAGATTCTGGACCTCAACCTGGTGGGCGACTTCTTCATCATGGGCGATGTCGATGGTGAGATTATCGCTCCGCTACGCCATCAGCCTTTCACTCGTGAGGGAGTGGCCGCGGCTCTTCAGGGTCATGATCTGTCGCAGGTGGTGCGCGGACTGACGACAGAGGGGTGGTTGCAGGTGCTTTTCGGATAATGTACCGTCTGTCCATACGAGGACAGAAGCAGCTCTTCCATGCTGCTATAGACTAAGACCTGCATACTGTCAAAAGCGGGTGGTAAAACCCTTTCTGGTTCCACCACCCGCTTTTTCAATACCATACAAGGTCTTTACAAGAAGCGGCCCGTGACGGCAAGTTTGAAGACGGGATAGACCGTCCACTTGTCGATGAGTTTGGACAGGTCGTCGGTGGCCTTGTCGCGCAGGTCATCGATGTTCAGCTCCTGATCGTCTTGATAGACCTTCATGTGGCCCATAAACTGGCAACCCAGTTCCACACGGAAACCAACACGACCCTTGGGCACCATGCGTCCGTAGCCCAGTCCGAGGTAGGGACGGAAACCGTTGACGCGCACGTCGCCCAGCAGGTCGCCATTCTCATTGAAGCGGACATCATACTTGTCGATCTCAGCATAGACCTGGTTCTTCACGTCGGCAGGATACTGCGGGTCTGCCATAAAGTATTTCACATCCTCGGAGTGTCCTTTGAGCTTGGCAATCTTCTTGCCGCCAAAGGAGAAGCCCGCAGCTACGAAGAGGGCGTTCTGCGTACCAAAGGGATAGCAGCTCACCTTGAAGTTGGCCGTGGTGCGCGCAAACTTACCCTCGATGTTTACAGAATTCATCGGGATGTCCGGAGCACCTGTAATCCGGATGGGCTTCACGTTGACGTCGCCATCAACTTTGAAACCAGGCATGAAGCTCATTCCTGCGCTCACCTCCAGGTAGTCGGTGACGGGAGTTGCCACATCAAAGCCAATACCCTCCGTACCCACATTCAGGTTGCCACCGACATGGCGGAAGATTTCAAAGTTTTCCACTTGGGCTTGCATGCCCGTCGATACCAACACGCTGGCCATTGCCGCCAGAAAGAGTTTTTTGAGTGTCATAATCGTCAGTTGTTAGTTACAATATTGTTAGCTATTCACTTCTGCGTATTACATTTTCCGCCGACTACAGCGTCCAAAGCATCTGGATCATCGTCTGGCCTACTGCCTGCAGTACGCCCTTGTCGATGTGATCCATCGTGTCATGGATGGTGTGCCACGTCGGTCCGAAACTGCTCTGCTGGCAGTCGGGATAATAGGGAATGACATCGGCAGTGGGGATGCCGGCCTTCTCGTTGAGCGGAATATGGTCGTCCGTCACCATACCTCCCACATCGTTGGGGAAGTAGCTACCAAATCCAGCCTCCCTGGCTGCATTCCACACCCTGTTGACCACGTCGGGCGCATACTGCACCGACATGCCCTCACGGTAGAACTGTGCCCCCTCGCCACCGACCATGTCGAGCAGCACGGCGAACTCAGGAGAGAACCCTGCCGGAAGGTTGGTGGAGAAATGAAGGGCTCCCAGGGCCCATGTGTCACCGACCTCATCCATATTAGTTTCCCACTGTGGCAGTCCCCAGTCCTCGGCATCGAAGCAGACAAAATCAATGCCGACGTCTGCGGGCAGACGCTTAGCGCCATCCTGTTCCTTTTCCATAAGCGACAACTGACGGGCCACCTCGATCATCACCGCCACGCCACTGGCACCATCATTGGCGGCCATAACGGGCTTGCGATGGTTGGTGGAGTCGGGGTCGTTGTCAGCCCAGGGACGGGCGTCCCAGTGGGCACACAACATCACACGCCGCTTGGCCTCGGGACGGAAGCGGGCAATGATATTGGTGGAATGCAGCATTGTACCGTCATAGCCTTTGAGGTCAGCCTTCTGCTCCTCGACGGTGCATCCGTAGGCCTTAAACTTACTGACGATCCACGCACCGCAGCGGTCGTGCGCCTCTGAGTTCATCACCCTTGGTCCGAAATCGCATTGCTTCGCCGTAAAGGCAAAGGCAGAGTCGGGATTGAAGGCTGGGCCGACTGGCTTTGCCACCGTTTCCGTCATTTCCGTATCCTCATCGCTTGTCTGACTATCCTTCGTTTTCAGGACCGCCAAACCAGCGACGACGGCGGCAACAAGAATGCCACCAGAGATTATCTTCATTTTCTTGGTCATTTCTCCTTATATTATATTATTCATTTCTCCTTATATCATAGATAATAAAGACGGCTTTTGCCTACCGCTGCACCGCAGCCATGACACGCAACCAGTTGCCACCCCATATCTTCTCGATGTCGCGCTCACTATACCTGCGCTGTAGCAGGCGGCGGGTGAAGGCGATCACCTCCGAGGAGTCAGCAAAGCCACGCACTCCACCGTCGCCATCAAAGTCTGTACCGATACCCACATGGTCAATACCCATCACACGAATGGCATGCTCCAGGTGAGCGATGGCATCGAGCACCGTGGCCTCGCCACCCTCCTTGCGCAAGAAACCATGATAGAGCGTGATGTGGGCCACACCACCCTTTTGTGCCAAGGCCCGCAACTGGTCGTCGGTGAGATTGCGCGGATGATCGCAGAGCGCACGGCAGTTGGCATGGCTACAGACGATAGGCTTGGCGCTGATGTCAAGGGCGTCCCAGAAACTTTTCTCCGCAGCGTGGCTGAGATCCACCATGATGCCGCAGCGGTTCATCTCACGGATGGCCTTCTCACCAAAATCGCTCACGCCGTCATGCGTCTTGCACCCACGTGCCGAGTCGCAAAGGTCGTTGTCGCCATTATGACAGAGCGTGATATAGGTCACGCCACGCTGGGCAAAATGCTTCACGTTGGCCAAATCGTGCTCCAGCGCCAGTCCATTTTCTATGGCGAAGAGAATCGACTTGCGTCCCTTCCGCTTGTCCTCATAGAGATCGGACGGACGACGTGCGATACTCAGACAACGCTGGTTGGCCTTCACGATCTCCTCTATTTTGTCGAAGATCAGGTCAGCATAGTGGGCGGGGGAAATGGAACTGCCGCTTATGCCCACCGTTGTTTGAAGGTTGGAGACGTATTTTTCCGCCAGGCGTGGGTTATAGCGCATGATTCCCGCCAGATCTATCTTGGATGAGAACGTCTCTCCCATCTTCGGCTGAGGGAGGTAGGCCGCCATGGTGACGGCATCCTGCCGTCCATCGCTCATCTTGTGGAGATCCACCAGGATGCGCGGGTCACGCCGTCCAAAGTCCACCCCCTGCGGGAAGAACATCGGTGTGTCGCAATGGGTATCGAGTGTGAGCACACGACGGTGTACGTCCTTGGCTTTCTGAAACTCCGCAGCCTCATCGGCGAGCCAGCGAAACAGGCGTTGTCCCTCGTCACCCAAATGCTCAGGATGCCACTGCACACCCATAATAGATTTAAACTCCGTACTCTCGATAGCCTCTATCACCCCGTCGGGAGCCACTGCCGTCGTGCGGAAGCGCGCCCCAGGGTCTTTGACGGCCTGGTGGTGGAACGAATTGACCGCCATCCGCTCCTTATGATACAAGGAGAAGAGGATACTGTCGCGCTCGATGCGCACGGTATGGGTCGGCTCAGCCTGCACGGCATCCTGGCTATGTTTGATGGTAGAAGGCCCCAGGGATCCCGCAGGCCCCGTGGGAAGATAGTTCTCATAGATATCTTGCTGCACCGTCCCGTCCAAAGCCATCGCCAGCACCTGTATGCCGCGACAGATACCGAGGATGGGGATCTGACGGTTGGCAGCAAGACGGGTGAGAAGCAACTCCGAGAGGTCACGTCGCGCGTTGATGTTGTGCAGACGTGGCGAGGGTTCCTCGCCCACCCAGAGGGGGTTGACGTCGGCACCACCCGTGAGCAGCAGTCCGTCGATATGGTCGAGCACACCGACTATCACGTTGCGGTCGGTAGTCGGCGGGATGAGGAGTGGCGTAGCGCCGGCACGTATCACCTGCTCATAGTAGGCTTTGGCCAGCATCTCGTTGGAGTCGTTATAGTTGGACGTGAGTCCTATGACGGGTTGCTTGTGCCCTTCGGGAAACTCCGCATAGAAAGCGTCCAGATGTGATGAGAGGGAAAAATCCATGTTTTAATCGTCTATACCAGATCATAAAAGCATCAAGGCGGGAGTGTGCCTAAGCCTTCTGCCCGCCTTGACCATGCGTTATTTCTCGATATCAATGGGTATCTCGCGGTGAACACTCTCCTCCAGGGAGATCAGCGTCTCTGTACTCACCACACCGGGGATACTCTGCAGCTGCCCGTTGATGAGGTCCATCAGTTGCTCGTTGTCCTTGGCGTAGAGCTTGACGAGCATCGTATAGGGACCTGTGGTGAAGTGGCACTCCACAACCTGCGGAATAGAGAGCAGACGGTTGACCACGTCGCGGTACATAGACCCTCGCTCCAAGTCCATTCCGACATAGGTGCAGGTGGAGTAGCCCAGCGCCTTGGGATTGATCTCAAAACTGCTGCCCGTGATGACTCCATTCTCTATGAGATGCTGCACACGCTGGTGGATAGCTGCTCGCGAAACGCCGCACTCTGCAGCCACGTCCTTGAAAGGAAGGCGGGCATTGGCGGACAAGATTCCGAGAATCTTTTTGTCTAATTTGTCGATTTTATCCATAATGGTCTGTCGCTATTCTGGTTGAAGTTGGCTTGCTGCGCAACTTGTCAGCAAAATTAAGCATTTTAGTTGAATTGGCAAACCATTTTAACGTTATTTCTCTACAAAAGGGCAATATTTGCTTACTTGGGGCATTTTTCGAAAACCAAGATGATGAGTGGGTTGCAACTAAATCCCAGCTTGATTTTGCTTGCTGCGCATAGCCCTTCACACACCCAAAAACAATCGCCCCATCATGGGAATGCACGAACGACCAAGTGGGTCATACTGCCTTTGCCATGATGGGGCGAAGATTTCTGCGTCACTACGGCACGACCACCTTGACGGTCTTTCCAGCTACCCTCACGAGATAGACCGCAGGAGCAAGGCGGAACGTATGGAGGCCCGCCTCGGCACGTGCCACACTGCGTCCCTGGAGGTCATAGACCTCGATGGCTGCAGCATCGGAACGAACGGTCAGACTACCCTGACCTGCACGCACGCTGACCTTCGATGCATCGGCGGCAAGCGCGTCGATGGCATTGACAGACTTGCCCACATAGACTCGATCGGAAGTCTCTGAGACGTAGTTGGTATAGTCCTTCGTGGCCATCGCCGTCACCTCATAGGCGTAGCTATACTGCGGATCGAGGTCCGACACCTCATAAGCGCTCGCCGTGGGATAGAGCGACGCGTAGGGCGCCGTGAGGGTTTCGCCCTTGCGCACATTCTGACGAATGGTCACCTCGTCGATAAAGTAGGGCTGTCCATACATACTCATAAAGGCGAGGATCACATTCGAACGCAGGGCCTTATTGTCCGTGGCGTCGAAATGGATAGTAGCCGAGGTCATACCCGTACCGTCGAGTTTCAGCGGCATGATGCGATGATCGAGGGCCTGGCTGTCGGTATATTTGTTCATCAGCATCACAAAGAGCGTGTCGCCAGCATAAGTGTTGTAGGCTTTGACATCGACATCGAAGGCTCCACCATCACAGGTGAGGTCGAGCGTGGGAGAAGTAACCAGTCCGGCCAGTCCCATCCATACATTGGTCTGCTGCGCTCCTGCCATTCCTTCCACAAGGTAGGGCAACTGGAGGACCCACTCCGTCGGCGTATAGCCGAGGTCGGCCAGATTATAGACATAGGTGTAAGGATTGTAGGGATTGTCCATCGTTCCTTGGTCGATGGCATTGAAATCCTCGTGGAGCACGACGACATCCTTCACGTCTTCCTTGGCCTCCAGGATTTTGATGACATTGAGCTTATACTTATCGGCATTGTGCAGTTCGGTCCAGTTGGCGGTGAAAGCGGTCTTCGACACACCCGTGGCCTCCTTGGCCTCTACCTTCACGCCGAGGATGCCATCCACCCACATGTCGGGTGTTGCCACGGACATCACGCTGCCGTTCTTCGCCCGTACGTTGTAGTAGTACTCATAGTTGGGGTCTATCTCCATCGTGTAGCAGGTATCGGTCAGTTCCTTGTCGAGCTGGCCCACGGGCACGGTCTGGGTGGCATAGTCCATCTGCACGTCATCGAGGGCGAAGCTGACGGAGTTCTTCTGTATGAAGTAGAACTTGATTCGCTTCACGCCGTCGCCGATCTGGTCGTGGGTGAAGGAGTAGCGACCGCCAGCAGCCTCCATATAATAGTTGGGCATGTTGGCAACGGGGGTCCATCCTTTCTTCTCCGTATATACCGACACCTGCAACAGGGAGTAGGTGTAGTCGGTCTCATAGTCCATCGAACTGGGTTTCACCCAGAATGAGAACGAGGTGATGGGAGCGGGCGTCTCGGGCGAGACTACCTCGTCGCCCTCCGCGTCGAAACAGAGGGAGAGCGGTGCCGAGCAGTAGTCGCCCTCGGTGGTATAGACATCTTGCGATCCCGCCGACGAGAGATTGATCGTCCATCCCTCGGGATAGTTGGGGTTGGACTGGTCGATGGTCTTGCCATCGGCATTGAGACGGATACCGTCGAAGTTTTCCGTCAGTGTGCCGGGTTCGACATAGTCCTTGGGCATCTCCTTGCGATAGACGTGGAGGAGGTAGGAGGCTGCCGTCGGGGTGGAGTTCCAGCGCGCCGTGAACGAGGTGGCTGAGTGGTTGATGGGGGTGAGGATGCCTGGTGCGGGAATCTTGTTGGCCTTGCGCGTCACGACGATATCGTCAAGGAGCAGTTCTACGTCTTCTGCCGAAAACTGGAAGATATTGTTCGGGTTGAACGTCGCCTGATCAGTACTGAAGGTATAGTCCTGCCATGCGTCGCTGACGTTGAAGTCGCGGTCGTCAACAGGTCCCTCATAGTTGTCGCACAATGCGACGCGGATGATGCCACTCTCCCCGGCCTTCAGCGCACGGGCACGGAAGGTAAGGACGACGTCGCCGCTGAGGTCCATCTCTGGCGTACTGATAAATCCACCACGCTGCTCGTCATAGGAGTCGAGGTACATGCGGATGGCGCAAGCCTGGCCTGCCTGATAGACGGCGTTGCCTGTCCAGCCACGCACACCCATCATATCTTCGGGCAACGCGTAGTTGACAGTGCCTCCACCCAGCATCGTACCATCGGGGGTGGCGTTGGTGCCAGCCGTCCATAGGTCAAAATGCTGGTCTATGACCGTCTTGGTCGGTATTTCGTCATCGGCACGAAGGACCGCCGACGGTTCCTGCACCGTGCCTCGGGGCTGGAGGGTCATCGCTGCACGGGAAAACTTCCCTGCAGGATTTCGCTGAGCGTGGGTGACGAGGGGAAAAAGCAAGAGTGTACACAACCATGTGGATACGATGTAGCAATAAGTTCTCATAGGGCATTTCTTTTCACAGCACTATCATTTTTGTCCTAAAAGTATAAACTATCAGGCTGCCAGCGCCGTCCAGTCTTCTGCCATGCCAAAGGACTACCCTACTCAGTGCTGCAAAAACCAGGGTAAACCTTCTGCAAGACTGCGCAAATTTACGAATAATATTTGTAACAGCAAACTTTTTGATGAAAAGTTTTCAAAAACTAAACTTTTTCATCGTTTCCCATGCAAAACAAAAACCATAGGCGACTGCATGGCAGATGGATCCTCTTTAGCTTATACCACCAGGCATAAGCGTTGTTTTCACCTTGAGGAATTTGACAAAAGCATTGTTGGCGCCTTGTCCATACTTATGCCAAGGCGCCGACAATACTATAGCTGGCCTGCCTCTACCTGTAGGACTATGCGCTCGGTGAGGCGGTCTGCCCCCATCGGGTCATAGCGCTTTTTGAGCGATGCGCCAAACACCCAGGCAAAAGCCTGATAGAAACCTGCACGCACAGGACCGAGGAAAGCGTTGATCAACTCATAACCCGAGGAGTGGGTCTCGCGGTCGATAAGCTTAATGAGGAGCTTGCCCTGCGAATAAGTGAGCTTCTTCATGCGCGGTCCATAGGTGGCCTTGATTTCCTTCTCCACCAGCTTCATGTGCTCCTTGCGTGCTTGATCGTTGGGCAGCGTCTCCATATACTCATAGGTCTCGATGACGATCTGGTGACACTCCTTGGCGATCGGCAGCACCTTTTTGATATTGTATAGCAGGCGGTAGAATTTCGCACGCTCCTCGGGCGTCTTGAACTCTATCTTGGGGAACACATAGACGTTGTTGGTCTTGACATACTGCACACTGTCACCATCCACCAGGGCCTTTCCTGTATGTACGGTCGGGCGAAAGGTGGGCGAATCCATATCGACGTCGCTCATCTTCAGAGCTGCTTCCTCGCCGACTTGCGCCATGGAGGGCACAACGACACAGGACAGCACAAGGGCGAAAAGCAACCGCAGGATATGGCGGTGCTGAGGGTTGTAGTGGGATGAATGATTCATTACTTCGTTGTTTTTTTCGTCAGCGAGTGCAAAAGTACGGAAATATACTTAATTTGGAAAGAGTTTTCAGCATCTTTTTTATTATTATTTTTCAGAACGCCAAAACTCTACGTCCTTACGGACTTCACAACTACGACCTTTAGAAGAGCTGACCAAGGGCGTTTTGGCACATTTTCACGGGATATGGCGGTAATTACGGGGAAAAACCGTACCTTTGCACTTAGATAATAAAAACTGAAAGACAATGCAAGATCTGGTCATCTACAATACGCTGCACCGCCAGAAGGAGCGGTTCCAGCCTATCAACGCCCCCCACGTGGGCATGTATGTCTGCGGACCCACCGTCTATGGCGACCCGCATCTGGGCCACGCGCGCCCCGCCATCACCTTCGACGTGCTCTTCCGCTACCTGCAGCACATCGGCTACAAGGTGCGCTATGTGCGCAACATCACCGACGTGGGACACTTGGAGCATGACGCCGACGAGGGCGACGACAAGATTGAGAAGAAGGCACGGCTGGAGCAGCTGGAGCCGATGGAGATAGCACAGTATTACACCAACCGCTATCACGACGCGATGGGACAGCTTGGCTGCCTGCCGCCCTCCATCGAGCCCCACGCCACGGGACACATCATCGAGCAGGAGGAGCTGGTGAAGCAGATCCTCGCCAACGGCTACGCCTATGAGAGCAACGGCAGCGTCTATTTCGACGTGGAGAAGTACAACAATGACCACCGCTATGGCATCCTGTCTGGACGCAACCTTACCGACATGATCAACAACTCGCGCGAGCTCAACGGCATCGGCGAGAAGCGCAACCAGGTGGACTTCGCCCTTTGGAAGCGGGCCACACCCGAGCACATCATGCGATGGCCGAGTCCGTGGAGCGACGGTTTCCCTGGCTGGCATTGCGAATGTACGGCGATGGGACGCAAATACCTCGGCAACCACTTCGACATCCACGGAGGTGGCATGGACCTCATCTTCCCGCACCACGAGTGTGAGATAGCACAGGCCGTGGCCTCGCAGGGAGACCCGATGGTGAAGTACTGGATGCACAACAACATGCTCACCATCAACGGACAGAAGATGGCCAAGAGCCTTGGCAACTTCATCACGCTGGAGCAACTCTTCACCGGAAGCAACGAGCTCCTCACCCAGCCCTACTCGCCGATGACCATCCGCTTCTTCACCCTCTCGGCCCACTACCGCGGCACGGTCGATTTCAGCAACGAGGCCCTGCAGGCCGCCGAGAAGGGCTACAAGCGCCTCATGGACAGCGTCAGCGACCTGGCCCGCGTGCAGGCCGCCAGCGAAAGCGACGAGAAGTCGCACGAGTTTGTCGCCCAACTTCGCCAGCGGTGCTATGACGCGATGAACGACGACCTGATGACGCCAGCCGTCATCTCCGTGCTCTTCGAAACATGCCACGTCGTCAACAGCGCGCTCGACCACAAGTCACAACTCTCGGCAGAGGACATAAAGGAGATTGCCGACGTGCAGCGCATCTTCATCTTCGACATCCTCGGACTGAGAAGCGAGCAGGGCGACAACTCCTCCGCTCGGGAGAACGCCTTCGGCAAGGTCGTCGATATGGTGCTCGAACTGCGCGCACAGGCCAAGAAGAACAAAGACTGGGCCACGTCGGACAAGATACGAGACGAACTCGCCGCAGCCGGCTTCGAGGTGAAAGACACCAAGGACGGCGTGACGTGGAAGCTCGACAAATAGGGTCGACACAACAACGCATAACATAGCAAAGGCAAGGACGCTCCATGTGTTTTTGCCTTTGCATCCCCATTCAGTACCACATATATGAACGCAACACCGATCTTTTCCCCTCGCCGATGGACGGCAAGCCTGCTACTGATAGTGCTCTGCGTCCTGACATCCTCGCAAAAGGCCGTCGCTGGCAAACAACCCAAGGTCTTTTCCATTTGGAAAAAGCTCCCCACCGAGCAACTGGTAAAGATAGGACACCGTTTTGCCAACAATCCCGAGCAACCCGACAGCGCTTTGCTCGCCCTCACGATTGTCACCAACCGCTATGACAAATCGATGAGCCGGGAAGACAAAATCCTCGTGCAGCAGGCACAGAGGATGAAAGGGTTCGTTTATCTCTTTCGCTACTACGACTACGCCAAAGCCTACGACTGCCTACTCCATGCACAAGACGTGGCAGAGGAAATTGATTTTATCAGCCCGGCCACAGCACTGAACTTGGGACATATCTTTAGTACCATCGGCGACCAGACGGGCGACCACACCGTAAAAAAGAAAGCCTTGGACTATATGCGCCAAGCATTCAAGGAGAGTTTGAATACCCAAGTACAGAACCACAACATCGCCAACACGGCTTTTGGCAATGCCATCTCCCTGGCGTGGTCTCTGGAAGAATATGACGCACTAAGGGAAGAATGGAAAATCTTCAAACAACTGAAAAATAACGACGCACATGAATTTACCCAATTCAACCTCTACTATTACCAGATCTTAATGCTGCTCAAAGCGAAACGCTATCAAGAAGCACTACCGCTCTTCGACAAGCAACTCGGCCTCATGCCTGACGATGACTCCCACGCTCGTTACACGCTTCTTACCATTTACAATAAATCGAGGGTACTGGCATTGATAGGAAGATACAACGAGGCAATAGAACTACTGCTGAGAGGAGAACGCATTTGCCAGAAATACGGCACAAAAGATGCAAGCGTGGAGTTCTATCGCAGTTTGGCCGAATACCAACAACGACTCGGCAAGAAAAACTTAGCCCTGCAGTACCAAAGTCATTACTTTGCTCTAAAAGACACGCTACTCAACCTGCAACAGTTTGCCAACATCAAGGAAATGTCCTTTGCCGGTAGCCTAAGAAGGGTCAATGAACAGATGGAGCAGGGACGACGCGAGCGACAGGTGATGACTACGACCATCATCGTTCTTCTGATCATCGCGCTTGTCATCAGCCTCTCCTTATATATACTATACCGCAAGAACCGCCAGCTACGCGCGTCCTATAGCAACCTCTACCAAAAGAACCAAGAGGTGCTTCGTTTGGAAGAGGAATACAAGAAGCCACAACTGGAGGAAAAATACAAGCAGTCGCGGCTCGGCGAGCCAGACAAGCAGGCGTTGTATGACAAGATACAACAGATTCTTGCCAACTCCAAGGAAATATTTGACTCGGATTTCTCCCTCCAAAGACTGGCCGACCTCACAGAGACTTCCTACAAAAAGGTATCGCAAGTCATCAACGAAAAGGCTGGCTGCAACTTCAACAACTTGATCAACGAATATCGCATCAAGGAGGCTTGTAGGAGAATGAACGATACGGAGCAGTATGGGAAATACACCATCGAAGCCATATCAACCAGTGTAGGATTCAAATCACGTAGCACCTTCCTGCTACAGTTCAAGCGCGTCACCGGACTGACCCCGTCGGAATACCAGCGTGCTCAAAAATCGGACAAATCATAGCAAATTTGATTCAAATGCCTACTTATTGCGGCTGAAATCATGATTTCAGCCGCAATAAGTCATTTTTCTTCATAGTCATTCTGCTATTTCATCTTAAATTTGCAGCAGAATTTCAAATTTAATTTCATAAAACAACTCGATTATGAAGAAGACATTAATCCTCATGGCGACCATGCTTGTGAGCATCTCTGGATTCTCGCAGACACTGCTTCGCCCGCAGACTCCTCCAACAGGGAATTCTGACCCGCTTGACGCAAGCCAAGGACTTACGCAGGCACAACTAATCCAAGTGGCTCAAGCACATCATGGGCAAGATGCGGCACAACCCGCACACCCCAAAAGACCTACGATGAAGGCAGAGAGCACCATTGACACGATCAGCTACTTCACAGCAGCACAGAGCTACTATACTGGTTATTCATTCAATGCAGACGGCGGTGATGTTAAGACGTATCATGTTGGCGTGGCTGTAAACGGTAATCAAGTCACATTCAAAAATTTCTTCAACCTCTACAACCCCAACAGTTACGCTCCAAACGTGGAGTACGACATGACGGGAACATACGACGCTACAGCCAAGACCATTACGATTCCTGCCAGCACTTCATTTGCGAACGCAACCGTTGTGGGCGACTTGATGAACTATTATATAGGAACGCTTATTGCCGGACAGATCACAGAGGCAGGCATAATCACGCCTGATGAAAATCTAGTGTTACACGTGGACGGCGATTTCGATCGTATCTACTCTACAGGACAAGTGATCGGTGTGGCAATGTGGACTCCTGACGGATCAACCAACTATGGTGTCAGCGGCAGTTCTGCCCTACTCAAAGACATCAGTATCAACCTACCGAAAGAAGTCTCAGATCTGTTGGTATTTCAAAAGAACCTCAACTTCGGAAACACCTTCTCTACCACTCCTATTACACGCAAGGCAACCATCGTCAATATGGGGAATATGCCTTGCGATTATGCCATGGACATCAGCTCCGACCCAGAGGGTGCCTTCACGGCCGATGCACTCTCTGGCACTGTTGAAGGCCAAGGAACCCAAGACATCACCTTCACTTTCACCACTCCCACGACAGGCGATGCTGAAGACTTAGCCTCTATCGAAAGCGAAAGCAGCGACGATCCCTTCAACATACAACTCACGGGAACAATCCGTCCTCCACCCGATTTCTCGCCCATTGTCCTGCGTGGCGACTTTGAGTTTGGCGCAGACCTGAATTATCCTTTCTCCCTTTCAGAGATAGACGGTAAGCAGGTGGTAAGATCCTATCCACTGCAACGCGCGCGCTCATCCTCCACGATGGATGCGACATTCACGATACCTGAAGGAAAACTGGGCAAAGTATCCTGGAAGGGCGTCTATGAAGGTTCTGGATACTATGTCGGCGGTTTTTTGGTTGATGACTTCTCCAGTGCATACAAAACCTACAACGATACCTACGAGGATGCGTCCGAAGCCATTGAATTTGCCCCTGGCAAGCACACCATCCGCTTCCAGTACGACTGCTATAGCAATGTGCAGGACCCAACCGTAGCCGAAGGCTGCCGCTACTACATTTGGGATCTTGCGCTCGACCTCACTGACCTTCAGGACCATGCAGCCATTCTCAAAGACTCGCTTACCGACATCGGGTTCTCCGTCATTGGTAATGACGGCAAAGCTACAGCTACGGACAACATCGTCATCACCAACAGAGGCAAGAATGATCTCAAACTCATCAGTGTCACTTCTGACAACGAAGAGTTTCGCGCAACGACGAAAATAGAGCCCGTAGCTACAATGAAGGATCTTGTGATACCCGTCACACTTTCTACGACGACACCTGGCGACAAAAGCGCCCACTTGACCATAGAAACATCCGCGGGCACCTTCAAGGCCAGTGCGAAGGCCATCATCCTTGCGCAGCAAGATTTCTCGAAAGTAGTCACCGAGGGCTTCGAATACATGACCGTAGAGAACGACGCACACTTGCCCTACATCATCGACGGCGACTCCGCCTACAATGCGAATGCCAACTACGACGACGAAACGGCGGGCACGTCAAAAGTGACCTTCCATTTCACCATCCCCGAGGGCAAACTCGGCATCATGTCTTGGGACGGCTACACCTTCGACCAGAGTTCTTATAATGGCGACTTTGGCATATTGGAGATTAATACACCTACGATATTCTACACGCTTTCCAAATTTGCGACAGGCGACGCTGGATCTAAGTCCTACGCTGAGGAACGAGAGGAGGACCCAAGCTTCCTCAACTTTATTCCTGGCAACCACTACATCAGCTTTGAATATTCGCGCAACGGCGATGGTGTGAAAGCTGGAAAGAGTATGTTCTCCTTCAAGAATCTCAAGCTCCATGTGATTGACTTTACAGAACACTCTGCTGAACTGCAAGAGGACAAAGTGGACTTCAAGTCTTGTCATGTTGGAACCAACCGTTGGACCACCGCCACGGTGACATTGAAAAACATGGGAAGCGCAGATTTGGTCATCGACTCAATTATTGGTGCCGGTCCATTCTCGGGAGGCGAAGTGAAAGAAACAGCCAAATTTGGCAAGACCCTTTCCGTGGATCTCTTCTTCTACCCGCACGAGGAAGGCGAGTTTAGCGACGATATCATCATCCGCACCAACGCTGGCGATTTTACCGTGGCCTGCACAGGAAAAACGCTTAGCAACAAGGGGCTCATCTATAACGGTGATTTGGAAGACCAGTGCTACGGATGGAGCGCCTACGACGGAGACGGAGACGGAAACACATGGATGACGGCCTATATGCTCTTCGGCGGGGCATTGACCGAGGAAGGCTACAGTCGCTACTGCCACAGTGGAAGCAATCTGCTTGGTTCGGCCTCAAAATCGACTATGGGCGAGGCGCTCACACCTGACAACTGGGCCGTTTCTCCTGCTATCACTATTCCCGAAGAGGGTGGCGTGCTTTCCTATTATGTCGCCGCACTCGACCCAGACCACTGCGCAGAGAACTACACAGTCTATGTTTCTGAGACAGCAGACTACTCCCGTATCGACGCCGAGGGCGAGGTTCTCTACGACGGTCTCTACGAGCTTCCGGAGGAATACGACTTCATCCCCTGGGCTCACTATGAGTACAATCTCGACCAATACAAGGGAAAGACTATTTACATTGCATTCCGCCACCATGAGTGCTCAGGCCAATACCTGCTTATGATCGATGATATCAACGTCTATCAACACGGTTACGAGCCTTCGACTAGCATTGACGGCGTAAGCACCAAGAATGGATTCAACAAGGTAAAGAGCATCTACTCTCTTGATGGGCAGCAACATGAGAAGTTGCAGCGCGGCGTGAACGTAGTCCGCATGGGCGACGGAAGCACGCGAAAAGTGGTCATCAAGTAGGCCTACATCTCCATGCCGTAAGCGCCTGCTCGGTACTTACGGCATGGTTTTGATCGTATAATTCTAAAAAAGCAACAAAATGAGACATACCCTACTATTTTTCTTCATGTTCCTTACCGCTGCGCTTTCGGCCAACGCCCAAGCCACACGGATGAGTCTTGACTATGTGAATGGTCAAATGAAAACATCGGGAACGGACGGCTTCTCCACCAACACCAAAGACACGTGGGTTTCCGGTGCCATCTATATCCCTGCAGATCAAGTTCGTCTTTATGCCAGCAATCACATCGATTCCATCCATGCTGGTTTGGCTTCACGCCTCAACGTTGACTCACTACGCGTCTGGGTGCGCACAAGTCTGACGGGCGAAGACCTTGCAAGTGGAGCCATCAGCGGACGAAGCGGCAGCAACCCGCGAGTAGCCAAGGGGTGGAACACCATCGGACTTGACCATCCTTACGTCATCAGTGACCAGTCGGAGGGTTTGTATATTGGCTATAGCTACCATCAAAAGGGCAATACCGTAGCCCTTTCTGTAGTGAACGAGCCACAGAGCAATGCTCTCTTCGTACAACTGGGTACAGAGTCCGAATGGCAAGACCGCAGCAGCGAGGGCGCATTGGCAGTAGAAGCCTACGTTTATGGCGACCAACTGCCTAAATACAACCTCACACTGACCTCCTTGGACTTGGCACGAGCGTACGTCGTTGATAATGGAACACTTGCCGTTAGCGCACAAGTGCGCAACAATGGCACAGAGACTATCACAGGCTTCGACGCAATCTGTCGGGTGAACGACCTTGACGAGACCTATACGGCACATATCAACGAGCAAATTCCCTACGGCGAAACACACAAGGTAGAATTTACTATTTCGCCAGCCATTTCCTCCACCACGCCGTCAAACCGCGAGTTGACAGTCACCATCGACCATCTGACGGAAGGGTCTGACGTTTATATGGGCGACAACACGGTCACGGCACCCTTTGAAGTAGTCGCTCATGACTTTACACGGAACGTACTGCTGGAGGAGTTCACCACAGAGTTGTGCCCCAACTGCCCCCGTGTCGCTGGATTCCTTCACGAGGCCCTGCAGGATGAGCGTATCGTAGGACGGGCCATTGCTCTATGCCATCATTCAGGCTATTATACAGATTGGCTTACCATCCCCTCTGACAACGACTATCTATGGTTCTTTGGCGGAGGAGGTTCGTATGCACCTGCCATGATGTTTGACCGCACAGCCATGGACGGTGAGAATACAGTTTGCCTTCCACAATCTGCTGACGAGATCGTGTTGCGAACGATGTCGCGTTTAAGTCAAACAGCCTATGTTTCCATCAGTATCAACGCAGAAGTGGATCCCAACGATGCCAACCTTCTCCATATCAATGTGGAGGGAGAGCGCCTGAAAGAAAACTTCACGGCTCACGCACCGCGCATCAGTGTCGTGCTCTATGAGGACAACATCAAAGCCCGCTCTCAAGCCAGTGGTGGCGACAACTATGTCCACCAGCATGTCAGCCGCTGCGTCAACAGCACCTGGGGTGACGTCATCGAGTGGGATGGCGACGCATACACCTATACCTGCGATCTCACGCTGAGAGAAGACTATGTACGGGGCAATCTGGGCGTGGTAGCTTACGTTTGGGATTACGACACGGAAAATCCCGCCCAGTGTGAAGTGGCTAATGCCGCAAGCATCACTTGGGACAAAGTTGCCAACAACATTGCAGCTTCCACGCTGGAGGACACGACGTCCGCACGCTTCTACACGCTGGATGGTCGTGAAGTAAGTGAGACCTCACGCACTCCTGGCATCTACCTCGTAAAGAAGGGAAGCCAAGTGAGGAAAGTACTTGTAAAGTAATTCTCTTATATACTAGAAGTTGTGTTTCCTGGGTAGGAGGGGTGCGGAGTAGATCCGCACCCTTTTTTCATTACAGCCTTGAAGCCAAGAGATGGGGTTGCCCCAAAGCACAAGGTACAGAAAATGGGATTGATCCTTTTTCATTATCTCCTGCGAAGATTTTTCCGACACACTCGACAATAAAAATCGCGCATACGCGTTATTATATAGTTACACCTAAAAGTATATACGCAAAAATCAATATCAAGGTATGAAAAAATCACTTCTTTTCGCCGCAGCGCTGCTCGCCATGGGCAGTCAGGCGAAGGCCGACGAAGGTATGTGGACGCTCTACAACCTTCCCGAGGCCGTCTATCAGCAGATGCGGGCCGAGGGCTTCGAGTTGAGCCAGGACCGTCTCTACGGTGCTCCCGACGCACTGAGCAATTATGTCGTCAACTTCGGCGGCTACTGCTCTGGAGTTGTCGTCAGCCCCAACGGTCTGGTCTTCACCAACCACCACTGCGGCTTCTCTGCCATCAACGCCCACTCCACCGTGGAGCACGACTACATGCTCAATGGCTTCTATGCCAAGACCTACGAGGAGGAGCTGCCCAACGAGGACCTCTTCGTCTCATTCATGAAGCATCAGGCCGACATCACCCCCAAGGTGGCTGCCATGCTCAACGGCCAGACCTACGAGCGCAAGGGCGAGCTTCTCGACTCGCTGGAGAACGCCATGACCGACTCGGTGAAGGCTATCGATCCCACGCTCCACGTCGTCGTGAAGCCCTTCTATGAGGGCAACAAATACTACGCCATGACGTACCAGGACTTCACCGACGTACGCCTGGTCTTCACCGTACCCAAGTCGATGGGTAAGTTTGGTGGCGAAACCGACAACTGGATGTGGCCGCGCCAGACCTGCGACTACTCCGTCTTCCGCATCTATGCCGACCCGAAGACCAACGGTCCTGCAGCCTACTCCAAGGACAACGTGCCCTACCACCCCACGCAGTGGGCTCCCGTGAGCCTCCAGGGCTATGAGCCGGGCAGCTTCGCCATGACCATCGGCTACCCGGGTTCCACCAACCGCTACCTCTCCAGCTACGGCATCCAGGAGCGTCGCGACATCGGCAACGCCATCCGCATTCAGAGCCGCGCCATCAAACTGGGCATCATGAAGAAGCACATGGCCATGAGCGAGAAGACGCGCATCCAGTATGAGGACTCCTATGTGGGAGCAGCCAACTACTACAAGAACTCCATCGGTATGAACCACTGTATCGACTCCATCGGACTGATCAGCGACAAGGCTTCCTTCGAGCGGAAGATTCAGCAGTGGCTCGCCTCGGGCGCATCGAAGGACCCGTATGTGAACGTCGATTTCGACGCACTGAAGAAGGCCTACGCCGACTGCGCCGAACCCGCCCACGCGCTGGGTTATGCCCAGGAGTCGTTCTTCGGTGTCTCAGAGCTCTTCAACCGCGGACTGCGTCTGTGGACCATGCGCGGCATGGAGGTCAAGGGCGGCAACGACCCGAAGAAGCAGTATGTGGAGTTTGAGGACAATAGCGATGAGTGGAACCTCGCCCTCGACAAGGAACTGACTACCGCCATGCTGAAGAACTACTACGAGCAAGTGCCGCAGAAGTACTGGCCCGCTTTCTTCAAGAACACGGTACAGGCGAAGTTCAACGGCGACTTCGCACGCTACACGGAGTGGCTCTACAAGAAGTCGGAGCTGCTGAAGAAGGGCAAGAAGTTCATGATCAAAGACATGGAGAGAGCCCAGCAGGATCCCGCAGCTGTGGCCATGAACGACATCATCGTTGTGTACAACCAGATCATTGGTGAGTATCGCCCGCTGAAGATCGCCATCGAGGCCCAGGAGAAGAAGCTCTGCGAGGCTAAGGTACAGATGGAGATGGATCTGCCCCACTATAGCGACGCCAACTTCACGATGCGTCTGAGCTACGGCCAGGTAGGTGGTTTCCGCATGGGCAACCATGACAGTGGCTACTACACCGACGCTGCCAGCATCGTCACCAAGATGGACCGCGCCGCAGAGGTCGAGGAATATGCCGCACAGCCCGTGATGCGTGAGCTGATGACGGCTTCCGACTACGGTCGCTACCTGGACAAGAAGACGGGCAAGATGCAGCTCTGCTTCCTCACCAACAACGACATCACCGGTGGCAATAGCGGTTCACCGATCTTCAACGGCAAGGGCCAGCTCATCGGTCTCGCCTTCGATGGCAACTGGGATAGCTTGGCTTCGGACATCAACTTCGACCGCCAGCTTGCACGCTGCATCGGTGTCGATGTGCGCTACATGCTCTACCTGATGGACAAGTGGGGCCATGCCGACCGCCTGTTGCAGGAGATCAATCCGCAGTAAGCCAGTTGAAAAAAACTGACGCAAGACAGCGGGGAGACAGTTTGCCAAAACAAGGGCAGGCGGTCTCCCCGCTTTCCATTGTCCTTACGCCCAAAACTAAAATTTCCTAAAATGGACGGTGTTGTAAGGGAAATTTTGTACTTTTGCCGATTATTCAGCTATTATGGTCAAGATAGAGGTCATCAACAAGGGGCGGCAGCCGCTGCCCGCGTATGCTACGGCACAGAGTGCGGGCATGGATTTGCGCGCCAACATTCCCGAGTCCTTCACTCTCCAGCCCCTGGAGCGTCGCCTGATTCCCACGGGGCTCTACATCGCGCTGCCCGAGGGCTATGAGGCACAGGTGCGGCCCCGCAGCGGACTGGCCTTGAAGCACGGTATCACGGTGCTCAACTCGCCGGGAACCATCGACTCCGACTACCGTGGCGAACTGATGGTGCTGCTCATCAACCTCTCGCAGAATCCCTTCACCGTCAACGACGGAGAGCGCATCGCGCAACTCGTCATCGCACACCACGAGCAGGCGGTGCTGACCGCAGTCGAAGTGCTCGACAAAACGGAGCGCGGAGCTGGCGGCTATGGCCATACGGGGGTGGAGTGATCACAGTAAGCGAATAGGATTTCTCATATTATATATATAAGGAGGAAATAACACATGGGCAATATATCTTTCCTGCGCCAGTGGCCGACGGCACGCCTGATAATGCTGACGGCATTGATGGCCGTAGCAATGCCCAAGGCTATGGCACAGACCGAGCAGGACGAAACCGTGGTCCGCACACTGAGCGACAACGACCAGCGGCGATATCGCTACTTCTATCTCGAAGCCCTTCTCCAGCAGGAGCGTGAGCATTTTGCGGCAGCTTTCGACCTCTTCCGCCATGCCTTGGAAATCAACCCCAACGCTCCCGAGGTGCACTACGAACTCGCCGGATTCTACTTCATGCTCAAGCAGCCCGAGAAAGCGCTGGCATGCTACGAGAAGGCCGTGGCCCTCGACCCCACCAACAACAACTACCTGGAGTATCTGGGGCAAATGCTCATCAACCGCAAGGACTATGCGCGCGCCATCACGGTCTACGAGCGTCTCTACAAGGGCAACAAAAGCCGCACAGACATCCTCCAACTCCTCTACCAGCTCTACGGCGAAGGAGGGCAATACGACCAAATGCTCGACGTCATCGACCGCATGGAGCGCATCGAGGGAGTAAGTGCGCAGACGGCCCTCACCCGCATGCAAATCTACGACATGCAGGGAGAGAGCGAGAAGTCAAAACGGGTACTGATAGACCTCGTAGAGAAAAATCCCTATGACAGTAGCTACAAGCTGATGCTGGGCAACTGGCTGCTACAGAACGGCCATACCAAGGAGGCATACAAGGCATGTCAAGGTGTGCTCGCCGAGGAGCCCCATAACGTCTCGGCACGAATGCTGCTCCTCGACTACTACCAGGCCACCCACCGCAAGGAGAAGCGACAGGCCCTGCTGAGGCAGTTGTTGCGCGACAAGGACACTCCTCAGGAGAGCCGCTACGCACTCATCTTGCAGGCCACACGACAACTGAAGGACGAGAACACCGACCAGATAATGGCTATCTTCGACGACGCCCTCTCCGTCCCACAGGAAGACGCGGGTATCTACTTGGTAAAAGCCATGCTAATGGCGAGACACGACTTCCCAAGGGACGAGGTCAACGCAGTTTATCGCCAGGCACTGGCCGTGGAGCCAGACAACGAGATGGCGCAAGGACTGCTCGTGCAGAACCTGGCAGAGGAGGAGCGGTTTGACGAGATCGTCGATCTGTGTAAGACCTCGCTGCAATACACCCCCGACAACCAGCAGCTCTGCTACTTCGAAGGCTTCTCTCTGTTTCAGCTCAAGAGAAACGACGAGGCCCTTGCCTCCCTCCAGAAGACCGTCGAACTGCGCGATGAGGAGTCCGATTCGGACATGATGGCCGACTGCTACTCCCTCATGGGGGAGATCTACCGCGAGAAGGGTATGAACAAGGCTTGCTACGAGGCTTACGATAGTTGTCTGCACTATGCACCGGACAATGTCGGGGCACTCAACAACTACGCCTACTACCTCTCCCTCGACTCTGCCGCCGACTTGCAAAAGGCCGAACAGATGAGCCTCAAGGCGGTACAGAAGGAACCGGACAACGCTACCTTCCTCGACACCTACGCCTGGATTCTCTTCAAGGAGAAACGCTACGACGATGCAAAGACCATCGCCGAACGAGCCATCGCGAGCGACTCCACGCTTAGCAGCGTAGTAGTGGAGCATTGCGGTGACATCTTCTACATGGCGGGAGACACAGACCGGGCCATGGAGATGTGGCAGAAGGCAGCACAGGAGGACGAGAACAACGCCATCCTGCGACGGAAAATAGAACTCAAAAAATACATAGAAGAATGAAAACAAGACATATCCTGCTCTTCACCTCGCTCATGATGGCGGCCGCAGCCTGTGGCACGCAGCGGCAGGTGGGCGGAGAGGTCCCTGCTATGGAGAAAGGGCACACCGTCCATGCAGACAAGGACAAAGAGGCCACAGGCCTGCGCTTTATGCAGCGCGTGGCTGACAATGCCCTCTATCAAAAGAACCTGGTGTCGAACCTCACCTTCACCCTGGAGCGCAACGGAAACGCGATCTCCGTACCAGGCATCCTGAGAATGCGCAAGGACAACGTCATCCGGCTCCAACTGCTCATCCCCGTGCTACGATCAGAGGTGGGTCGCATCGAGTTTACACCCGAGGGGGTGCTCTTCGTGGACCGCTACCACCACCAGTATGTCAAGACAACCTACGACGAGGTGGACTTCCTGCGCGACAACGGCATCACGTTCTACTCCCTCCAGTCGCTCTTCTGGAACCAACTGCTGCTCCCTGGAGAACAGCGCGTGGGAGAGGCGCAGCTCAGCAGATTCACACCAGAGATAGGAAGTACTGACAATGTGCCCGTAAGACTCCACGATGGCAAGCTCGACTATGAGTGGACGGTGTCGAAGGACAAGGCGCAAATCCTCTCCTCGCTCATCACCTACAAGAGTATCGCCCACGGCACCTCGACACTACGATGGAACTACGGCGACTTCAAAGCCTTCGGTTCGAAGCAGTTTCCATATTCCCACGACGTGACGGCCCAGACCGAAGCGACGGGAAAGCAGATGACACTCCGCGTGATGCTCACACTCAGCGACGTCAAAGCCGACGCCAACTGGGAGGAGCGCACCTCGCTGTCAGGAAAATATCAGCAAGTGCCTTTGGAGGAGGTGCTTGGCAAACTCATCCAGTTCTAAATGAAACAGTTGATTCTATACCTTATCGTCGCCCTTTGCTGTACGCTGGAGACCGCCACGGCACAAAGCACGCACACGCGACGCAAGAAGCATGCGCCGACGGAGGCCAAGGGCAAGGCGCCCGCACGCCATACGCCCACCAAGAAGGCGCAGCCGGCACAGCCACGGCACAAACGCGGACAGAAGCCCGCGCCACAGCAGAAAAAGCCTGCACCACAGAGGAAAAAGGGTACGCCGCGCCAGAAACCTGCTGCGCAGCAACCGAAATACACAGCGACCAAGGAGATCAAGGGCTTACAACAGGAGAACCAGCGTATCAAGCAGGAGATCAAGCAGCACGAGGCCGAGTATCAGGAGAAGCAGCGCGACGTTGACAACCGTCTGAAGCGCATCATCACACTTGATACGGAGATCGGGCAGCACCAGCGCGACATCGACCACATCACCCACGACATCGATGGCATCGACAACAACATCGGTATCCTCAAGTCGCAGCTCGAGAACCTGGAATTGCAGTTGGGCGAGCGCCGTGCGCGCTTCATTCGCTCCATGCGCTACATGGCGCGCCACCGCAGCATCCAGGACAAACTGATGTTCATCTTCTCTGCAAAGAGCCTCTCACAGATGTACCGCCGTCTGCGCTTTGTCCGCGAGTATGCAGCCTACCAACGGGCGCAGGGCGAAAAGTTGCAGCAACAGCAGCAACAGATCGACGAGAAGCGGGCGCAACTGGGACAGATCCGACAGCAGAAGAACAACCTCCGCTACAAGGGACGACAGGCACAGGCCGCCGTCACCCAGAAGAAGGCTGAGCAAGAGAGTGTCGTCGCGTCGCTAAAGCAAGACCAGCAGGTACTTCAGGGCGTGATCACCAAACGCAGGAAGAAGCAGCAGGCCCTGGACGCACAGATCGACCGCCTGATCAACATCGAGATTCAAAAGGCGCGGGAGCGCGCAGCCGCTGAGGCGAAGAAACGCGCAGCGGAGCGTGCGGCTCAGGCCAAGGCACGTGCCGAAGCCCTCGCGAGGAAGCGCGCAGCGGCACAGAAAGCTGCCGAGGAGAACGCCCGCCGTGTGGCCGAGGCCAAACGCCGAGAGGCGGAGGCGCAGCGACGCGCAGCAGAGGCAAAGCGCAAAGCCAGGGAGGAAGCCGAGAAGGCAGAACGGGAGCGCAAGCGGGCCGAAGAAGCGGCTCGGGCAGCCACCAGGGCACAAGACCGTGCCAAGGCAGAGCAGCGTGCACGCGAAGCTGAACAACAACGAAAGAAGGCGGAGGAGCAGAAGCAGCGGGCCGAGCAACAGGCCCGGGAGGCAGAGGCCGACCGTCAGGCAGCAGAGCGCAAGGCCGCAGCCGAGAAGCAGCGCCATGATCGCGACGTCCGCGCGGAACAGCAGCGAGCTGATGCAGCCAACGATGCCAACCTTTCGTCAGCGGATATGGCGATGACGGGTAGCTTCGCCAACGCCAAAGGCCGACTGCCCATGCCGCTGGCAGGAAAGATCGTCAGCCACTTCGGCAACTACAACGTCGAGGGTATGTCCAACGTGAAACTCAGCAACTCGGGCATCAATATCAAGGGTGCCGCGGGAGGAGCAGTGAAGAGTGTCTTCAAAGGCGAGGTGAGTAGCATCTTCGGCTATGGTGGCACGATGGTCGTCATGGTGCGCCACGGTGCCTACATCACCGTCTATGCCAACCTGCGCAACGTGAGTGTGCGACAGGGACAGAAGGTCGGCACGGGACAGACTTTGGGCACGGTAGGATCGGACGGCGTACTGCAGTTCCAGCTCCGTAAGGAGACTGCCAAGCTCAATCCGGAGTCGTGGCTCCGATAAAAGACACAGACAACAGAACGCATGATTTAGAACAGCGATTGGGAAGCAGCCATGTTTTCCAATCGCTGTTTTGATACGCACCCAAGGGTATAAACGGTCGTGGCGCAGTAGTAGCAAAAATGGTGTTTTTTGGCAAACGAACGGCCGATTGGCGCAAGGGGCGGCCAAGGCTATTTTTCACCCCTTTTTATGGACTTAACTTCATAGGCCAACGAAGTTAACTTCATAGGCCAACGAAGTTAACTTCATAAGCCGATGAATATAACTTCATCGGGCTATGAAGGCAACATCCTTTTTTGAAGTAGTTTTTACCCTGGCCAAGAGGTGGGAAAAAACAGCCATGTGGGTCATCATTTTTCTGGGCTGACACCCTGGCCTCAATGCCTCATAGAGAGCTTATGGATCGCTACAAACCGCATTACGAGAGACGCTTTTTTGCGGTCCAAGACAAAATAGTCTCCCAATAATTTTCAAATTCGGTTAAAATGTGGTATTTTTGCATAGTAAACAAGAATACGCTATGCAGTTGAATAGTCATCTTTCCGTTCTCGTCCACGAAGTGGCCAAGCACTACGGCGCAAAACCAGCCATCACATTTCGCAATTTTGGCAGTTTGAAGTGGAAGAGCGTCTCGTGGAACCAATTCTCGACACGTGTCAAGCAGGTCTCCAACGCCTTGTTGAATTTGGGCGCAAAACCGCATGACACGATAGCCGTGTTCTCACAGAATTGTATCCAGTACCTGTACACGGACTTTGGAGCCTATGGTGTGCGCGTCAGAACAGTACCCTTCTATGCTACGAGCTCCGAGCAGCAGATACAATACATGATCCAGGACGCCAGCGTGCGCTTCTTGTTCGTCGGAGAGCAAGAGCAATATGACAAGGCACACAGGGTCATCGCCCTCTGCCCGACACTGGAGCGCGTGATTGTCTATGATCCCAGTGTGCGCATCAGTAGCAACGACCCCAACGCCCTCTACTTCAGCGACTTCATCAAGCTCGGCGAGAACCTGCCAAGACAGTCGGAGGTGGAGAAACTGTGGGCTGAAGCCAGCGACGACGACATCTGCGACATCCTCTACACCAGTGGTACGACGGGCGAGAGCAAGGGCGTCATCCTCACCTATGGGCAATACCACGCAGGCCTGGCAGCCAACCAGCAGTGCGTGCCTATCAACGACCAGGACCGCGCCATCAACTTCCTGCCGTTCACCCATATCTTCGAACGCGCATGGTCGTACCTCTGCATATCTGTCGGCGCACAGTTGATCGTCAACACCTATCCGAAGGAAATCCAGGACAGCATGCGCGAGACCCATCCAACATGTATGTCGGCGGTGCCGCGATTTTGGGAGAAGGTCTATTCTGCTGTCAAAGGACGCATGGAGAGTTCGTCGCCCGTGCAGCGCAAGCTGATGCAAGCCGCCATGTCCGTGGGACGGAAGCGCAACGTGTACTACCTTGGACGCGGAAAGCGCGTGCCTATCCATCTGGAGTTGCAATACCAGGTGTACAACCGCACTGTGCTCAGCCTGATACGAAAGCAGCTCGGTCTGGAGAACCCGCATATCTTCCCGACGGCAGGAGCCTATGTCTCACCGGAGGTGGAGGAATTTGTCCACTCCATCGGCATTCCCCTCGATGTCGGCTACGGCCTCACCGAGAGTCTGGCTACCGTGTCCTGCGACCATTTGGGCAAACCGTTCACCGTCGGATCCGTAGGTCGGCCCATTGAGGGCATCGAGATCAAGATCGGCGAGAACAACGAGATTCTGCTCAAAGGCCCAACCATCACAAAGGGCTACTTCAAGCGCGACGCAGCCAATGCGGAGGCATTCGACGCCGACGGCTTCTTCCATACGGGCGACGCAGGCTACATGAAGGACGGCGAGCTGTTCCTCCAAGAACGCATCAAGGACTTGTTCAAGACCAGCAACGGAAAATATGTCGCCCCACAGATGGTGGAGGGCTTGCTGCTGGTGGACAAATTTGTCGATCAAGTGGTCGTCATCGCAGATCAGCGGAAGTTTGTCTCCGCCCTCATCGTGCCGGAGTTTGGCACGCTGGAGGACTGGGCGAACAAAAACGGAGTGGTCTATAGCTCGCGAGAAGAATTGTGCGAGAACACCACCGTGCGCGAGATGATGAACGAGCGCATCATGACGCTCCAGCAGCAACTGGCTCCCTACGAGCAGATCAAGCGGTTCAAGCTCGTCAGCCGCCATTTCTCCATGGAGAACGGCGAACTGACCAACACGCTGAAACTGCGCCGAAGAGTGATCTACAAGAATTACGCGGAGGATATTGACAAAATGTACGAGGAGTAGCCTCTACACCATCACACAGAAAAAGCTATGATAACAGCCGAACAACTGAAAGATGTGCAACAGCGCACCGAGGCTTTGCACCGGTACTTGAACATCGATCAGAAGCAGATAGAATACGAGGAGGAACAACTCCGCACACAGGCGCCTGACTTTTGGGACGACCCCAAGCGCGCAGAGGCGCAGATGAAAAAGGTCAAGGGCATCGAGAAATGGCTCAAGGACTACAAGGAGGTGAGCACCCTCACCGACGAACTCTCACTCGCCGTGGATTTTTTCAAAGACGAGATTGTCAGCGAAGAGGAGGTGGACGCCCTATACAACAAGGCTGTCAAAGCCATCGAGGCACTCGAACTGCGCAATATGCTGCGCCAGGAGGAGGACCCGATGGACGCAGTTCTGAAGATCAACTCCGGAGCAGGAGGCACGGAGAGCCAGGACTGGGCCCAGATGCTCATGCGTATGTACATGCGCTGGAGCGAGGCACAGGGATACAAAGTGACAGTCACGAATCTTCAGGAGGGCGACGAGGCCGGCATCAAGAGTGTGGAGATGACCATCGAGGGCGAATATGCCTATGGCTACCTCAAGAGCGAGAATGGCGTACACCGCCTCGTGCGCGTCAGTCCGTTCAACGCACAGGGAAAGCGCATGACGAGTTTTGCCTCCGTCTTTGTCACACCATTGGTGGACGATACCATTGAGGTCTATGTCGATCCGGCCAAGGTGAGCTGGGACACGTTCCGGTCGAGTGGTGCTGGTGGACAGAACGTCAACAAAGTGGAGTCGGGCGTACGCCTTCGCTATCAATACGAGGATCCTGACACGGGCGAGAAGGAGGAAATCCTCATCGAGAACACCGAGACACGCGACCAGCCGAAGAACCGCGCCAAAGCCATGCTACTCCTTAAGAGCCAACTCTACGACCGCGCTCTGAAAAAGAAACAGGCCGAACAGGCCAAGA
>ENA-OZFG01000062-OZFG01000062.1-human-gut-metagenome-genome-assembly--contig:-NODE-62-length-39897-cov-21.055218_pt1 | contig 39897 bp, 33 predicted proteins | sample MGYA00244617_ERZ653632 | MGnify/ENA primary metagenome ERZ653632 (study PRJEB26926, sample SAMN06165167) | human gut metagenome | biome: ENVO:00009003; feature: ENVO:2100002; material: ENVO:00002003...
AGGAGTGCTTTTACAAAGACATTTCGTAATTTTGCACTTGCTTGTTGAATTCGCGCTTGACGTTGAACACTCCCTTCCAGAAAGCCTTGTTCAACCAAAACTGCTCGAGCGCCACCTCGCCACCTTTCTCCGTCTCGGCCTCATACTCGCCCGACTCTTCCGCTTCTACCTCCACGGCCGTCTCGTTGCCGCCGTGCTCAAACTCCACCTCGGTGCCAAACGTCCAACCGTGGCCAAAGTCATAGCCCAAGTTGAACGTGACATGAGGAAGGTCAAAGCGCCCGTGGCTATTGTCGTCCTTGTAGCGTGCGGGGGCATTGTATCTGTTGAAACTCTGACTATAGAAATTTCGGGACATCACCGCTTCGCCATAACCTCCAAGGCTCAAACGGGAGAGGGCTTTCTCTACTTTGCTCATACGGACGGTGTCGGCCACCTGCCTTGTGGCTCCCGTCACAGCATCCACAGACTGTGCCATACATACGGTTGCACTGGCTGCACACACCACGATGGACATTACTTTTCTAAACATAATTTGTGGTTTATTCTTTTTTGGGTGCAAAGGTATGGGTTAGTTGACGGGAGCACAATACTCAAATATGGTGATTTTGACACATCAACTCGCTACACCCATACTCAATTCGCGTGAGTTGCTCTTCACGCATCACGAGGAGGAACCTACCGTGCTGAGCACGCGAGCAACCGTTCTTACCCAAGGATAATCGTGTTTGAGGAGGCAAAAGAGTTTGGCCCTGAGCTGAATAACGAAGGCGCTTAACCATAATTAACTTGCCTGACATGCTTTCCTCGATTATTATTTGTAAATTTGCAAGCGGAATGACTTCTCTCAAGAGATTGATTTCCATATTTTTGATGGTTAAATTAGCGTTTGCTATTCGGTCATGCACATTGGAACGTAGGAAACTTCAATAAAAAGCAGGAATACCGACAAATAGTAAGCGTCCACTATAGCGTGGGCGTTACTTGTCGTTTTCCTCAGCTTTTCCTACGGCTGCAATGTGGACAGGTTTCGTCCACGTGTCTTGTATCCGTAGGAAGTGTAGAAAATGATGGCTTCGCAATAAATCTATCAAGCTAACTAATTTAATAACATTAAAAGCTTTGCTATCGGCATGACGGGCACAAGATTATGAAAAAGTTACATTTTTCTTCAATGGCGATACTCTTCGCTTTGTTTGCAATGGTATCTTTCACCGCTTGCTCATCTGATGACGATGAAACACCATCGACAGAGGACATCAAGACCAATATTGTTGGTATGTGGCAATGTACCCACATCTCTGGATGGGATTATGATGATACCGACGAAGAGAATATGATCAAAGTAGACCAAGACATTCCTGAAGCGGAAAGTTTTCGCACACTATATAAAGTTGATGGTACTTTTAAACAATATTATTATTCGAAAACTTACGGATGGGATTTAGATTCAACTTGCAAGTATGAGGTTTCTGGAAATAAAATTATCCTTTATGATTCTCATGGAGATATTGATGTTACAGCTAATGTAATTTCGATTAAAGGCGATGTAGCTATTTTAGAGGTGACTTTGGAAGAGGGACCACAATATAAACAGCGACAAACTTACAAGCGAGTATACTAATTAGCGTGGCGCAGGGGAGATCCTCCGAGGATAGCCCCTGCGCTACTAGCCAAACATCTTAGCACAACGGAACATGAAGAAAGACAGCTCGCAGACTCCATCATCTGCGCCCCCTGTCTTTGAATTGAACGACTCGGCAGACGCATTGGTGGGCCTGTTGCTGAAGTAGTTCAGGAAATATTCCTCCTAACTTTTGATAGTGTCACGTACAGAGATGATTTCCCTGATACGTGTTTTTCCCACGTTCTTGTACCATTTGTGCAATGCTTTTCTAGCTTTCTTCTTGTCCTTTACTGAAGATATTGTGCAGGGCGCATAGTAGCTCGTGAGCCACCTTCATCTTTGGCTCTATCTCTAACAGCAGTTTCATCTCTGTTTTCTGGAAGTCTATCCAATTATTAGGATTTTTCATCTACGGATATCTCACATGCGTCAACAGGTCTGCTTTTGCCTCGCCATTGCTGAGCTTTTCGGCTCAAACTCCTCATTCTTGCGCTTGGGCGGACGGCCTATGCGCTTGCCGTTCTTGCCCTTGTATCTCGTCCTGCCTTCTCCACGATCAAAATGCTCAACTCATACAAGCCGTACATAGGAATCATCACCATAAAACAAGTGAACAAATCGGGTGGTGTGATTACCGCAGCAATAATACCGATCAAAACAAAAGCATGGCGGCGATATTGTCTCATAAAACTAGCTTCCAACACTCCCATCTTAGCCAAAAAGAAAGAAAGCACGGGCAACTGAAACACCAAACCCATCATCAGCGTTAGTGTAACAAAAGTGGAGATATAGGACGAGAGGTTTATTTGATTGACCACATCTGCAGCCACCTGATACGTTCCTAAGAAACGCAAGGCGAAAGGAAATAAAACATAATAGCTCATCAAGACACCTAGCACAAACAAGAAGAAAATGGCTATAGCCACTGATACAGAGTAGCGACGCTCATTCTCATACAATGCCGGAGCTATATAACGATAGAGTTCTACTACTATATATGGCGAGACAAACAACAACGACAAGTATAAAGAGGTAGATACATGCGTCATAAACTGACTGGATAATTCCGTATTGATCAGTCGTATTTCATAAGGGTCAAAATGAAAATCAAGCCCTATAGCACGCGCCGCATCTTCTATGACAGAATAGGTAATGAAATGGTTGCTGGCAGGGGCCAGCAACAAGTCGAAGGTCGTGTCTTTTGCACAAAAGATAACAACACCCAAGCAGACTGTAATGCCAATGACACGGAAGAGCATCTTGCGAAACACCTCAAGATGCTCTCCGAATGTCATTAAATGCTCATGCTGATTATTCTCCATTTTCCTATCTTTAGGACTGGGATTCACCTGTGGTACCCTTTACTTGCTCAGATTTCTGGTCCACAGGGTTCGATTGATGACAAGCATGGTCGTCAGCTTCATCAGGCTCTGATATTTCTTTCATTCCGTCCTTAAAGCTGCGTACGCCTTGTCCTAATCCCTTCATCATCTCTGGCAGCTTCTTGCCACCAAAGAGCAGCAAGACCAAAGCTGCAATAAGCAGCAGCTCCGACGTGCCTATCATCAACAACATATTGCTCATACGCTTCCTTCTACCAAACAGATTTCACAAGTATCGAAATTAATCTCCCAGTGACCATTCGCTTCGCTTTCCCACTGATATTTTTCAGCCATGCGATCCCACCAAGACTGAAACTTCACACCAGTTTCCCCAAGGTCTTTCACCAACTTTTCATACAACTCCGAATTATCCACAGTCAAAATTTTAGACAACTCGCACAATCCATTGCGACGTTCAAACAACCGCAGAATTTCATTCTTTTCATCGGTCGTCACCTGACCTATTATTTTCTTCGTTTCCATATCAATTTACATTATTAGTTTCAAATCTTCTTTTACATCAAACGGATCGAGATATGTAATCTCCTTTATGTCTTCTCGCTCTGGAAGAAAGCGCCCATGCTTACGGATTGCATTCAACAAATCACGACTAGCGTTGCGTTCTAAATGAGCCACCACACATTGCTCATGACTCGGCGTATTCACCTCGTAAGTCGTTTTACGGTTCAACCAAACACAACGCTTACATTGATACGCATCACAACCACGACAAAGTGGCGCATGGTCGAGTTTGTAGAGTTGGGGGTTTTTGACTTCCAAACCTTGGGACAAATCACCCAGCGACCCATTGAGTTTACCAATCACATCCTCCTCGTTTGTAAGATAGAATGCTGGACAGACATAAAACTTCCCGTCGGGTGCCAAAGTGATGGTCGTGTCTCCAGCACCACAGTTGTTCATCTTATCAAGCATCATCCGATCGGTCAAGAGGTTCAGTTGAACGGATTTACCTGCTACGTAGAGTTTCTCTACTTCTATAGCTAACGCATGAAGAACGTTGGCATAAGAATGGAAATCCTCTGCTGCGAACTCCTCTATATCCGTTAGGACCACATTCAGTCGCTCCACCGTATTAAGCAAGGCACATAGGGTGTCAACATGGGAGTACAAACTCTGCCTATCCGTACGCACCACATACGAAACACCCTGCTTGTAGCTATAACCTATTACTTGCTTCCAACCTTCAAACACAACCACCTCTGCCTCAACGCCCATGCCTGCGGGCTTGATGTCAGTGTGGTCGATGCTATTTATCACCTCTTGATAGCCAGAGGGTAATTCGTAGGACGGATAGACAAACTGAATGTTAAGATTTTCCTTCATTGCATAGATGATAGCAGCCTTCAATGTCTCAAGCGACATGAGGTTTCTCTCCTTTTTACCATTGCAATAATGACAGAAAGAGACCGACGTATCATCTAATAAAATTATGATATATTGCGTCATCTTTCACCTCCTTCCATTTCCAGTTTACGATAAAGTTTGTTCCAATAATAGTTATTCGCTCTAACTCTTGCCTTGTGCATTTTACAAATAGCAGTGGCTCGTTGATAAACTGTCGGTGTGTCAGCAGCATCATAGTTCTCTCCTTGACACCAAGCACAACCATCAGCTACCTCGCAATCAATACACTCCTGGGATGACTGGGTGCATCGATCCAAAGTCAAGAATGGACGAAGCTTATTCTTGTCTATTCCATCGCGAACGTTCCCTATAATCCATGCCTTCTTGTTGCGAAGTGAATATTGAGCGAAACGAGTGCAAGGGTAGAAATTGCCTTCCGCATCCACAGCCAGCATCATGCCCGCACCGCACCAGTTTTGGTTCTGATATTGGCAGTCCATCGGCTTGCCGATATGCTCCACAAAGAACGAGCAAGCATAATCTTGAGAATACCCTCCGTCTATAATCGCATCAGCCAACTGCACAAGTTGATTTTCAAAGAGGACATCATCGCCTTCTTTCCACACTCTCTCAAAAACACAGTTGATATTCACCTCATGAATTCCCAAAGAATAGAGACGAAGAACACTTTCCTTGATATAAGGAATGTCAGCACTACTGATGGTCACCTTGGTACTAGCCCCAGGAAACTGCTCCAACCATAGAGGAATATTTTTCACCACATCCTCATAAGAACCTTGCTCCTCTTCTGGCTTCGACACAACACCAGCCTCCATTTCTTTGGTTTTCCAAATGCGGTTGAGGTCATGCTTGCGCTTCGTTCCATCAATGGTGATCCCAATACTCAAGTGATCACGGTTCTTTTTGATAAACCGCTGCACCTTTTCTGTCCCATAGTTGATACCATTCGTGGAGAATGAGAAGCGATACGAATTGAACCAATGATGATTCCGACGGTACATCTCGACTTTGAGGTAATCGCAAATCTTATCGACCAAGTCTATCTCCAAGAAAGGCTCGCCACCGATGAAATCCCAAACCACACTTTCTTGTCCCATATCTTGCTCATGGTCGAGAATATAATCAATGGCAGCCTTTGCTACCTCCCAGGTCATTCGCTCTTTCGAGTTTTTACCTACTAGGTAACAATACTTACAGGCAAGCTGGCAATCTTTGGTGACAATGAAGGTGATACTCTTTGAGCAACTTTCTTGCCATGCAGTTTCTAATTCCTTTATATTCATCGCCTATAAGCCCCTTTAGAACATGAGATACTGCAATTTGTCGTACACAGCCTACTGCATCTCCCTTTACAAGTAGAAGAGCAAGAGCTACCACCACAACTTCCAGTACAAGATCCTGTACAATTAGTACAACCATTATAGCACTTTGCAGTACAACCCGAGCATCCGTTATCTTTACCATGAGCAGTCGATGTACTGACGCAAGTATTGTTACAGTTTTTTTTACAAGCACCCTTACAACCTGTTTTGCAAGAAGCCGGCATGTAGTCTGCCAATGACTTACATCCATTCCGACAAAGAGCGGAGCAAGCACCACCACAACTGCTACCACCGCCAGAGGAACCCTCATCATAGTCATCTTCATCGTCGTCAGAAGAACTACAAGCTGATAAAAGGCTTGTAGGGAGAGCCAAGACACCAACAATAGGTAAAACTCCGCTTATCGTCTTCTTAAAAAATGACCTTCGCGAAAACAAATTATCTTTTTTCATTCTTTTTCGAGATTAATAATTACACTTAAACCAACATTAAGCCGCAAATATACTAGTAACAGCCTGCCACCTCTTATTTTTCACATGGTGCTTTTGCACGATCCATTTTGCCCAAATGGCATTTAAAAAACACACAAATCCCTTAAAGTCCAAGAGGCAATACAAGCTATCACTTTCATCTTGGTTATATTAAAAACTCAAGCCATAACAACTACCCGAGCAGCAGCCAGTACAAGACGAGCAGTTTCCCAGGCAAGTATAAGCACAACTACCTTTGCAGCCTCCACGGCAATACTCATAGCATGTGCCCGTACAACTCGAAAGACACGAGCCCGAACAGCTATAACAATTTGTCGGTGCTTTTTCTGCTTTCAACAAATGAGGAACTCCACCTAACACCACCGCGCCTAAAACTGGCAATACACTTTTAGCAGCATTCTTAAAAAACTCTCTGCGAGATTGAATATTATTCTTTTTCATATATACAATAGTTTAAATCACAATCTTCCTTTTCCATGACACACACCACATTTACCTGTTCCCCTACATACGGGACAAGTTGTCTTTTGACGTGTATCCGTACCAGTATAGGTTCCTGTTTGCTGCCAATAAGATCCGGCTCCTGAGCAGGTTGTACAACGTCCTGTTCCTCCGCATCCCGAGCAGGTAGAACTAGAAGACGAGGAAGAGGAACCAGACCCAAAGCCCCACGTACCTCCACCAGACATCATAGCATCAGTCTGCAATTTGGCAGCCACTTGCTGGCAAAAAGCTTTTCGATTCTCCTTCGTTGCACCCCAATATCCCTGTCGAGATATTCGTTTCAGAGCAGCTCTAGCATCATAACTTCCCATCTCTGCGGCCTTCCCATATATATCGTCAACTAAAGAATGATCGGTTTCAACACCCATTCCGAGTTCTACCATCGCTCCGAGATAAAATCCAGCATCTTTGTTATCCAAGTCAAAAAAAGCCTCCCTAAACGTCTCCAATGCACCGTCATAATCTTGAGACGCAAGTTTTTGTCTACCTTGCACTACCAACATTAAAGACCGTCCCCAATTAAAAGCAGCTTGATTGGAGTCGAATTGAGCCTTAGTACAAAGAGGCACTAACAAAAACAATAAAACAATAATTTTTTTCATTTAGAAAATAGTTTTAGCCCTGTAGAACATCCCAGAGTAGGCGGTTAATATTGCTTGGGGATAAGATACTAAAAAAGACGTGGGAGTCTATACTTCTCGCCTATCCCAAGTCTTCGGGCTCTCGCATTGCCCCCATCTTCGGGATAAGCAACAGCAGATAGCCCACGTCATGACGTATTATAAAAATGAAACGCAACAATATGCCGTGACCATAATAGACACGACAGAATTTGGTGCGCTTGGTATAATACACCTTTCGTGGACGTTCTCGTTGCCTTATCTTTTGAAGATGGATTCAAATTTGCGAGATTCGAAGACTCCAAAGATAACGTTCCGTAAACGTCCTTTACCAGTAAATAACCCACCCACCCATACAACGGGCAACTGCGAGTCGGTGCAAATTTAAGAAAGTATTCCGAACTACCCAAATTTTTTAGCAAGAAAAATCACAAAGAGACTTTTTTTCATCTTAATCACTCCATTTTCAGGATTCACTGTCACAAACAAGAGGACTTACTCCCATACTACAGAGTCCGAACGCTTAACAATGATTAACTTGACAGGCGTGCTTTCCTCTGATTATTATTTGTAAATTTGCCACATATAAGCATTTTACAGTTGCCAACCCATCAATACGTTTCCGCTCATGAGATACCTTGATCCAAAAGCCGACCTCACATTCAAGAAGATATTCGGTGAGCACAAAGACCTGCTCATCAGCCTGCTCAATGCCCTGCTGCCTCTGGCAGACGATGAGCAGATAGAGAGTGTGGAGTATCTGTCGCCAGAACTCGTGCCCGAAACCTACGTCGGAAAGAACAGTATTGTGAACGTAAGGTGTCGCGACGTCAAGGGCAGACAGTTTATCGTCGAGATGCAGATGCTATGGACGGAGGCGTTCAAGCAGCGCGTCCTCTTCAACGCCTCCAAAGCCTTCGTACGACAACTGGACAAGAAGCGCAAGTACGAGTTGCAACAACCCGTCTATTCGCTCAACCTCGTCAACGAGACGTTTATGAAGGACTATCCCGATGAGTTCATACACAACTATAGCGTGGTGCATGAGCTCCATAGCGACGAGATCATAGAAGGTCTCCACTTCACCTTCGTAGAACTGTCCAAGTTTCAGGCACCCTCCCTCAAGGAGAAGAAAATGGCCGTGCTATGGCTACGATTCCTTACGGAGATCGACGAGCAGACAAAGCAAGCGCCACAGGAGCTTTTGGACAATCCCGAGACCCGCAAGGCGCTAAAGGCCGTGGAGGAATCGGCAATGACCCAAAACGAGCTCCTCGCCTATGAGGACTTCTGGGACAAACTCGGAGCAGAACGCCTGCTGTTTGTAGACTCCAACAGAATCAACAGGGAGGAAGGAAGAGCAGAAGGACGGGCAGAAGGACGGGCCGAGGGAATTATAGAAGGCTGCGCCAAAGTGGCCAAAAACTTATTGAACCTTGGAATGGCCTTGGACGAGGTTGCCAAGGTCACAGGATTGGACATCGAAACGATTGAAAAAAAGAAATGACGAGGAGTCGCCCAAGACAGATCGTGGAAAGGTGAGGATTTTCAATTATCGGTAGGAAGCAAACGGATTTCATTCGACCTCCTACCGATATTTTTTGCTTTGACAACACTAAACGTCAATAGTTACCGACCAGCCTCATCTCATATCCTTCGATATTTTTTATACCCAAACCGGGCTAAAACAGTTTGTCCACATCCACCGACAACCCCACCTGTAGGGCAATGCCATCAGTAAGCGGACAATTGAGGTAGTAATACTGGGGGCGATAATTGAAAAGATTGTCGAGAGCCGCCGTCACCTTGACCGCAGGTCCAAAACGCTGCACCAGCGATAGCTTCCATATCGTGTAGGCTGGGTATGAGACATTCACCATTCCCGCGCTCACGTCATAATAGTTCTTATACTCCACGTTGTCCGTACCTGAGAGGATGCGGCCATTGAGCCCGATATTCAGGCCATACGATTTGGAGAAATCGTGGTCGTAGTCGATGCGCACATTCACCGCGTGAGCACGTGCGGGAATATACTGGTTGTTGATGGAGTGGCCCTCCTTGTCTGTGGGAAGCTGCTCTTTGGTATAAGCATAAGTCAATCGCGCCGACACGCCATTGCTCCAACGAGCCTGGGCCCCTACTTCGCCACCCCAAACGCGATAGTTGTCCAAGTTGGCATAGGGAAGATAAGGCAGGCGGTCGGTAGCCGACTTGAAATAAGGGGCTGCCGTAGCGAGTTTGTTGACGACGATATTATAGTAAGCAGAGGCCGTGAGGTTGTAGTGTCCCTTGTTATAGTCTGCCGACAGGTTGAAGTTATGGCTCACCTCGGGTTTCAACTTGTCATTGCCCTCAACGATCCATATCCCCGACATGTCGAAGTTGTAGTACTTCTCCTTCAGTGTCGGTGCCCGAAACCCCATACCGTATCCCGCACGCAGCGAGAGGTTGGGCAGAAGACGATAGCGCAAGTTGAGCTTGGGAGTAAGGCGGGAGTTTCCCCCATCAGAAAAATAGTCATAGCGCACGGCCCCAACCACCTCCAGTTCGCGGGTAGCCATCCAGTCGTATTGGGCAAAGACATCGAAACAATCTTGCTGGCGTGTGTCTCCTACAAGGTAAGTGTTGAAGAGATAGTCGTGAATGAAGTCCGCACCCATCGTCAAGACATCACCCCCTGAGAACGTATGGCTGTATAGTCCCCGAAACGTATTCTGCACATTGCTGTAGTCGCGGACATCCAGGCGGCGAAGTATCTGATAGTCCGACTTGTCATACTGGTCGAAGGCATAATGCACCTGCAGCACGTCGTCGTCAGAAAGTCGCCAGTCACAACGCAGTCCGCCAGAGAAGTCACGATAGCGCTCCGCGAGTCCTGCCGTGCGCGAAGTCTCACGAAAGAAATAGCCAGCCCTGCCCGTGAGGCTCAATGCCGACGAAGGCGACCAAGAGACCTGTTCCCTCAGATTGACACTTTTGTCGCCATAGATGGTGGTGACAACACGCGTCACGGGATGGTCCGCGCTGTGAACGTCAAAATCATCCGTAGCATTGTACTGGGCCGTCAACGTATTACTCCAATGCTTTCCCCTTAGTCCGAAAGTGCCCCCATAGCGCTGTCCACCATGTTTCGAGAGTCGTCCATTCAAATTCAGAGTCCAAGGCTGGTCCGCCTTTTTCGTAATGATATTGACCACACCTCCTACGGCATTGCTGCCATAGAGTGCCGAGGCCGCTCCTTTCACGATCTCTATCCGCTCCACGTTGTCCATAGTCAGTCGCGAGAAATCGACATCGTCCATTGTCTCGCCTGCCAACCGCTCACCATCAATCAAGAACAACACCCCCTGTCCACCAAACCCAGAGAAGTTGAGGTGCGTCTGCTGGTTCATGGCGTAGGAGAACTCCACCCCTGGCAACTCCTGCTGCAGGAGATCCTGCACATTGGTGGCATCCTGGCGAGCGATGTCTCGGGCCGAGATGACGCGGGTCTGGATGGGAGTCTCCTTCAGAAACTTAGGTGTGCGCGTACCTGTTACAACCACCTCGGCGAGACTGTCCTCAGCGAAGATGGTGTCGAGAAAAGCCTCATCGACAACATCCTCTTGCACCTTCTGTGCCGAGGCCAATAACGGAGCGGAGCAGAGTAACAGAAGCAATACGTTTCTTTTTGCCATTTTCTTAATATGGATATTTATAATTGATGGTCAGCCAGCATTTCGTGCCCGTAGCCGAAAGGTAGTTTTCGAGTTGCAAAGCCGCATAGGTGCCATCGGCAAGACGCAGGATAAAGACGTGGCTGTCGTGAACAAACGACGGCGGCATAGGAGGAACCTGTATCGACAACCACGAGGAGAGCGTGCGGTTGATGCTGATTCCCTGCGACGGGACCAATCCCAAAAGCATCTGCTCCTGGCTGTCCCACACCTCGTTTTGTGTCCATTCGTCAGGAGTGAACTCCATATCGTGAAACGGCTCGCTGGTCTCCGGCAACTGATCCATGGAGGTGTAGGATGTACGCAAAGCCGCTCCGCCATGGGTGCGCACGTTATTGCGGTGGACGGCGAAGGACCATGCGTCAGGCTCAGGCTGTGGGTCGCAGGGCACAAACGAGCGAAACTCGTTGCGGGAGAGACCGGCACCAAAGACATCAAACCAATAGAGGTACTGGCCCGAGCGCCCATCAGTATCACCCGTGAGCGACATAGGAATAGGGTAAGGCGTCCATTCGGTTTGGGCCTTTCGCAGATCGTCCTCCTTCCCCTCCGCGCTCAACTGCTGCAACTGCTTGAGATCGACATAATACCAGTCCGTCCAACTCGTCGCGTCGATAAGCAACTGTCCCTTGGCAGGAACCACCTCCGCCTCGGGCTGGTCGTAAAGATCGTCGAGGATGCCATGGCAGGCAGCAAGTGACAATGCGACCAGGCCGGAGGCGGCAATGGAAATCGTTTTCTTCAGAAAGCTGAAGGCCATCATTTTCTGAGATACTTCTTCCCGTTGACGATGACCACACCCTTCGCACGGTCTCCGACACGCTGCCCTGCGAGGTTGTAAGCCTTGCCGTCATAGGCGCGCGACGCACGAGACAAGTCGTCGGTAGTCACGCCATCAATGGCAGTGGCATCGACCTGGAATGTGGAAACGATACCGAAAGGCATGGCACCCATCTGGAAAGTATTGACGATCGACTCCACATTGGAGCCATTGTACTTCACGAGGATATGGTTGTCGCGCTCACTATTGAAGGCATAGTCGCCGTCCATGGTCTTCGTGCCACCCTGCATGGCGGTGAAATGGAAACTCAGGCCGTCGCCCTTGTAGTCGCGGTAGAAGCCGCCTCGGGTCTCGTCGTAGGTCAGTCCCTTCACGACGTATGAGCCGAGGGTGAGATCGCCCATGATGGTCCCTTCGAGGGCGTAGGTGGGAACTTCCACATCCACTTTCTCCACATTCCCATCCATATATTTGCGCACCTGGTAGGTGACGCTCTTATTATCATAGGTATAAGCCCCGCCGACCGAGACGCTGATGCCACCCGACACCGCCTTGACATAGTACGACTTGATGGTGTAGGTCATTTCGAGGGGCATCTTGCCATACTTGAAGACAGCAGTCAGCGAGAGCGCATGATCGGCCATATTATAAGTGCCCGAGAAAGATGTGCCCGTGATGGTCTTCTCCTCTCCTCCAACTGTCACGGAAGAGGAGAACGGCTGCTGCGCAAAGGTGATGACGTGGTCGGCTCCCATCGAGAATTTGAGATCGCGGATGGTAAACGAGGGAATGGTCTGCATTCCTTTCATGGCAGGCAGGGTGATGTGCCCTGTCGCCATGTCAGTCATCTCAAAGAGTATGGTGTCGCTCGGATTGTCATTGCTGGTCGATGAGACAGACATATTGGATGCGCCCACAAACTTCATGGGACCGTGCATCTGTCCCATCATCGTCGTTGCCATGAAGAGGGCAGCGAGAAGGGTAAAAAACTTTTTCATTGTCTTACGTTGATTTTTATTTTATTCTATTCTACTAATCTACTTTTCCATTTTATTACTGTTGACTTTCCCTTGCATTATAGAGCCAATAGCCCACTACCAGCAGGATGAAGACCACGAGGATAGCAATCATCTCCACGACATGATGGAGCGGATCGACCCATATCTCCTTGAAAAATCCATTGCGCCCGGCTATTTCCACAAAAGACCAGAAGACAATGACGATGGCATAAGCCATGCGCAGGCTTCGGCCCCAACTGCCGATGCGCAGTTGGCGTTTGAACATCAGTGCCGATCCTATCAGGCAGACCACGGCGATGATGTAGGTCACAGGGTGATGATCGCCCAGAAACACGGGGTCGTAGCAGAACATCAGCAGTAGATAGAGGCCCCACATCATGACGTTCCACTCCATAAACATGACGATACTCGCATGGTGGGCCATCGGCCTCAGTTCCACACGGTTCTTCAGGCCGCAATGGTTTTGCACCCATTGGATAAAGAGGCAGCCGCTACGGGTGCAGAAGACATAGAGGAGGACGATCATCATCCACATGCCAAACGTCGCAGGCATGATGAGGTATTCGGGGCGCGAGCCACGGATCTCCTTCAGTTCGGCACGGGAGAAGTCTTCAAGGGGAGTGCCGTTGATGGTGAAGGTGTGATGGACCGCCACACCATCGACATACTGGCTGATCGTCTCCACGACACCATTGCCCACCAAGTCGCAGTGGACACCATAGCGCTGAGCGTAATAGGCAAGGAGAAACTCCACCCAGCCTGTCCAGAAGAGCAATGCCCCCGCAAGTCCGAAGCAGGTCTGCCGGGTGTCGCCCTTGACGAAAACACCCCAGATCGTTATGACAAGTCCCATGAAACCCATGGCAAAAGCCGAATAATGGAGCGCGGTAGGGGTAAGAAAATGCTCCATCAGAATCATCAGCGCATGGCCAAGTGGCATGAGTAGCAGGACGATAAGGATAGCACCCAGTGCCTTGCCTGGGTATTTTTTCTCTTTCATTCTTTGTCGGTTAAGTTGATTAAAATGTATACATCCTGTTAGCTCCCGAGCGATATCAAGGACAGACAGTCACTCCCCCTTGTATGGTTCTTCCTCGAAAGCGGGTGCAAAATTACTGCTTTTGGACATTCGACACAATACCCAAAAATGGTGATTTGGGCGAATGGACTTTTTATGGCAAGACCCTCATGCAATTACCAGAATGACAAGGAAAACACCAAAAAGAAAGGCGAAGGTTTGCGGGTCTCATGAAAAACATGTACCTTTAGCCTCGAAAAGAAAAAGAACAAACGAATGAGATACGGAAGAAAATGGATGGCAGCAGTCGCCATGGGCCTGCTGAGCCTCAACGCGATGGCGCAAAAGCTGACGGAATATGTCGATCCGTTCATCGGTACGACCAATTTCTCGGTATGCAACCCCGGGGCAGTACTGCCCCACGGCCTGATGTCGGTCGTTCCCTTCAACGTGATGGGAAGCGACCTCAACACGTATGACAAGGACGCAAGGTGGTGGTCCGCGCCCTATGAGTACCACAACAAGTACTTGACGGGCTTCGCCCATGTCACCCTCAGCGGTGTGGGATGTCCCGAACTGGGCACACTATTGACAATGCCGACGAGCGGAAAGCTCTCTGTCGATTATCACGACTACGGATCCGAATACGACGGCGAACAAGCAAGGCCGGGCTACTACGGTGTCAATCTGAAGAAGTATGGCATCCGTGCCGAAGTCACCTCCACACTCCGTTCCTCACGCGAACGCTTCACCATGCCGAAGGGCGAAGGACACCTGCTGCTCAACATCGGAGACGGATTGACCAACGAAACGGGTGGCATGGTGCGGCGCGTCAACAACCAGGAGATAGAGGGCATGCGCCTGCTCGGCACTTTTTGCTACAATCCGCAGGCTGTCTTCCCCATCTACTTCGTCATGCGCGTCAACAAACTGCCCAAGGAGCAGGGAGCATGGAAACAGCAACCCACGCGCCAGGGCGTAAAAGGTGAATGGGATCCTGACAACGGACGACTGAAACTATACAAGAACTACACCCGCGAACTGGCTGGAGACGGTATCGGCTACTACTACTCCTTCGACTGCGAGGAGGGGGAGCAGGTGGAGGTCAGCATGGGCGTATCCTTCGTCAGCATAGAAAACGCCCGCGAGAACCTCGACCGGGAGCAACCGCAGGGCACGACTTTCGAGCGCATCGCTCAGCAGGCCGACAAGGAATGGGAGCAGACGCTTGGGCGCATCTCCGTCAAGGGCGGCACGGAAGCACAACGCCGCGTATTCTACACGGCCCTCTACCATACACAGCTCCACCCGAATATCCTCCAGGACTGCAACGGCGACTACCCTGCCATGGAGCAAGGCGAGACGCGCAATACCAAGGACAACCGCTACACGGTGTTCTCACTCTGGGACACCTACCGCAACGTGCATCAGCTCCAGACCTTGATTTTCCCCGACAAGCAGACGGACATGGTACGGTCAATGATCGCCATGTATGACGAATGGGGATGGATGCCGCGCTGGGAACTGTTCGGACGCGAGACCTGGACCATGGAGGGCGACCCCGCCATCCCTGTCATCACGGATACCTGGCTGAAGGGACTCCGCGACTTCGATATCGACAAGGCGTATGAGGCTTTCCGCAAGAGTGCAACGCTCCCAGGAGCAGAGAACAAAATGAGACGCGACATCGATCCATACATCAGCAAAGGCTACATCCCGCTCGGTGTGTTCGCCCAGGACAACTCGGGAGACAACTCGGTATCGCACGCATTGGAATATTATGTTGCCGACAATGCCCTCTCGCTTCTGGCCGCAGACCTCGGACACAAGCAGGACGCACAGATCTTCCGCCAGCGAAGCCTCGGCTACAAGCACTACTACGACCCGGCAACGGGTGTCTTGCGCCCCATCAATGGCGACGGATCCTTCCTCACGCCCTTCGACCCCAAGGATGGTGCCAACTTCTCCAACGCACCGGGCTTCCATGAGGGATCGTCGTGGAACTACACTTTCTACATACCCCACGACGTTGGCGGACTGGCCAAACTGATGGGCGGACAACGGAAGTTTATCGACAAACTCCAGTCGGTTTTCGACAACGATCTCTACGATCCAGCCAACGAACCAGACATCGCCTATCCGTACCTCTTCTCCTACTTCAAGGGTGAGGCGTGGCGCACACAGCGAGAGGTCTTGCGCCTGTTGGAACGCTATTACAAGGACCAACCCGATGGCATCCCGGGCAATGACGACACGGGAACGATGTCGGCATGGGCGATCTTCTCGATGATGGGCTTCTACCCTGATTGCCCAGGATCACCCTACTACACGCTCACCACGCCTGTCTTCGATGAAGTGACGATCCACCTCGACCCGAAGTATTACCCGCAGGGCGACATCACCATCACGACCACACACGGCAAGGGAACGGGCCGCTACATCCAGTCTATGTCGCTGGGTGGAAAACCGCTTCATAGCTACCGCATCTCCCATGCACAACTCATCGGAGGGCGCCATCTGACGATGCAGGTGGGAGACAGGAAATAAGGCCAAAAAACAAAGGTCTTTCCTACCTCTCACAACACGCAGACCGCCCCGCCCCGAGCCTGATGGCTTGGAGCGGGGCGGTCGCAATCATGGAAAGTCCCTACAGACTACACGTCGTATTCGAAGGTGAAGATCTTCTCCGTGTTGATCGAGTTGCCCACCGTACAACCGCGATGGGTGAAAGCCTCAAGGCGTTTGCGCTTCTTCTCGGGCACGTCCTGGCCAAAATGGAAGTGGATGGCAATGCGCTCTACCACACTATGGGCAGCGTCGAAGCCGATCTCCTTCAGCTCGGCATGCCATCCCGTGGTGTCCACATCTTCCTTGGCAGCTCCCATCGAAGCCGTGGTCAACGCACATGCCATCAGCGACTGGGCAAACAGCACTACGGGGGTGGGATACTCGCCTACACCTCCCTGCTCTGCAGGGACGTCGGTGTGGGTCAATTCTCTCTCGTTCTGAATCTCCATGCGGAACTGGCCCGCATTCTTTACTGTGACCATAAGCTCATTTAATTTGGTTATTGACAGAATGAAAAATACAAAAAACGTGCCACTGCGTCACAGACCATCTTCTAAAACGACAAAGCAGACAGTTTGGCCTGCCAAATATTCATATCGAAAACGGGCAGAACGCTAATGCGCACTGCCCGTTTCGGATTTCGAGAATCCGGTCTTTCGACTCCGCCACTGCTTGGAGGGATGCGTCTCGCGACGTTGTTCCCACATACAAGCGGCGGTGTTATCCAGTTTTCAAACAATCAAATTCACCTCTCAAACTAATTTCACCTATTATAAGCGAAAACGGGCACGCTTGCCGTCTATCTTACCTTAAATGATTAACAACTAAAAACCTATAAAAATCAGTTACTATTAAACTAAACTCTATGCTTTATTGACGGTGCAAAGGTAGGCATTATTCCGTTGGCAAGAGACTATTTCCTCATAAAAAGTGCATGATTCGCTCAAATTTTGACCTAAATCAACATCTATAAAGTATTCCACCAGCCACCACTGAAGACCCGCGAGAAGCCGGGAAGGCCCCGCAACATCTTTACAAAGCAGAAAGAAAGGTTTCATTCCATAATAGTAAAGGATTTTTAAAGCATTTTGTTTTTCGGTTTCTAAACTTATTGCTAACTTTGTAGCGCATTTTATACAGAGGACAAGAATGACGGGTAAGAACTTTTTTGAAAAGCTTTTCAGCACCTATGTCGCAGGCCATGTCACCGCCATCGCCATCGTCGTTGCCTTGCTTTGCATCGGCGTGAAGTACGGCGTGGCCTACTATACCCACCACGGCGAATCGTTCGTCGTGCCCAACGTCGTGGGCATGCAGCTCGAAGAGGCGGAGAAAAAGATGTCGGAAGCCGGGCTCCAGCTCGTCGTGCAGGACACCAACTACGTTAGGACAATGCCTCCCGACTGCGTACTGGAGCAGAGTCCGGGACAGGGCAAGCGCATCAAATCGACCCATATCGTCTATGTGACCATCAATGCGGCCAATCCTCCCGCACTCGTCATGCCCGATCTGGCCGACAACAGTTCCTACCGTGAGGCACGCGCCACGCTGCTCGCCATGGGATTCAAGACCGTCGAGCCCAAATACACACCGGGAGAGAAGGACTGGGTCTATGCCATCCTTGTCAATGGCAGACGCGTGGAGGTGGGAGAACGAATCCCTGCCGACGCAACAATTGTCATACAGGTAGGCGACGGCACCCGACTACCCTCCGACACGCTCAACAATGCGTCCGCGGAGAACGAGTATGAGGAGGTGGAAGAAGAAGTGCCTACCTACGAGGAGGACTACGAGATCATAGAAGTGCCCATCGACGAGGTGCAGCCTGAGGACGAAATCCTCTCAGGCGACGTGGCTCCGTCACGCCCCTCACAACATTCGGGGGAGTAGCCACGGAAAATGACCTCAGGGAGTAGTTTTCCCTACAGTATATATAATAAGGTATAAAGGAAATGGAAGAAGAACGAATCGACGACGAGCTGCTGGACCTTGACGACGTACTGGCGCCAGAGGAGGCCTCCAGCGATACCGGACAGCTCTACGAGCACTTCCGCGTAGAGGTCGATAAAGGGCAGGAGCCGGAGCGCATCGACAAGTATCTCTCCGTGAGGATGCAGCACTCAAGCCGCAACCGCATACAGAAGGCCGCCGACGCTGGATCCATCCACGTCAATGGCACGCCGGTAAAGAGCAACTACAAGGTGCGTCCCGAGGACGTAATCACCTTGATGCTCCACCAGCCGAAGCACGACACGAGCATCGTGGCGGAGGACATTCCGCTTGACATCGTGTATGAGGACGACCAGCTGATGGTCATCAACAAGCCTGCGGGCATGGTGGTGCATCCTGGAGCTGGCAACTTCCACGGCACGCTCATCAATGCCGTGGCGTGGCACATGCGCAACGTGCCGTCCTTTGACGCCAACAACCCCGAGGTGGGACTGGTTCATCGTATCGACAAGGACACCAGCGGTCTGCTGGTGGTGGCCAAGACGCCTGAAGCCAAGACACTGCTCGGCAAGCAGTTCTTCCACAAGACAACCCACCGTAGCTACATCGCGCTCGTCTGGGCCAACTTTGTGGAGGAAGAAGGGCGCATAGAGGGAAATATCGCCCGCGACGTGCGCGACCGTCTGCGCATGGCCGTCTTCCCTCCCGACTCGGAGACGGGCAAGCCAGCCGTGACCCATTGGCGCGTACTCGAACGCTTCGGCTACACGACGCTCGTGGAGTGTATCCTCGAGACAGGACGCACACACCAGATCCGCGCACACATGCGCCACATCGGCCATCCGCTCTTCGGCGACGCACGCTATGGCGGCACGGAGATCCTGCGCGGACAGCGTAGCAGCACCTACAAGGCGTTCATACAGAACTGCCTTCGCATCTGCCCGAGACAAGCCCTCCACGCACGCACACTGGGCTTCGTCCACCCCACGACGGGACTGCAGATGGATTTCACGTCGCCCTTGCCAGCCGACTTGGAGCAACTGCTCGCAAAATGGCGGGGCTACATCAATGGCACGACGCAGGACACCTTCGTCGAGCAATAAATATGAACTTCAAGACAAAGTATAGATAGATGAAGAATTTAAAGAGAACTATCGCGATTGTGTGCGGCGGAGACTCCTCCGAACACGACGTTTCCCTCCGCTCTGCGCAGGGACTCTATTCCTTTTTCGACAAGGAGCGCTATGATGTCTATATCGTAGATGTGCGCGGCACCGATTGGCGCGTACAGCTTCCTGGCGGCGAGGAGGCAAAAATCGACCGTAACGACTTTTCATTCGTCAAGACTGACGGCACCGCCGTCGTCTTCGACTATGCCTATATCACCATCCACGGACAACCTGGCGAGAACGGCCCCATGCAGGGCTACTTCGACTTGATACACGTCCCCTACTCCACGAGCGGCGTGCTGGTCGAGGCCATGACCTTTGACAAGTTTGTGCTCAACCGCTACTTGGGCAGCTTCGGTATCCATGTGGCTGATAGTGTGCTGCTCCGCCGCGGCGAGACATACAACGAGGAGGAGATCGCCAAGCGCATCGGCATGCCTTGCTTCGTGAAGCCAGCCAACGACGGCAGCAGCTTCGGCGTGTCCAAGGTGAAAAACGCCGATCAGCTGGAACCTGCCTTGCGCGTAGCCTTCATGGAGAGTAGCGACGTGATGGTAGAGGCTTACCTCGATGGCACAGAGATCACACAGGGCATCTACAAGACGCGCGAGCGCAGTGTCCCCTTCCCCATCACCGAGGTCGTCACCACCAACGAGTTCTTCGACTATGACGCCAAGTACAACGGACAGGTGGACGAGATCACGCCAGCGAGAATCAGTCCCGAGACGGCAGAGCGCGTCACGGAAATCACCAGTCGCATTTATGATATCCTCCATGCCAACGGCATCATCCGCATCGACTACATTATCACCCACGACGCGGAGGGCAACGAGGTCATCAACATGCTGGAGGTGAACACCACCCCAGGCATGACGACGACGAGCTTCATACCGCAGCAGGTGCGTGCGGCAGGACTCGACATCAAGGATGTGCTGACTGAAATCATAGAGAATCAGTTCTGAACTGCATGCTCATGAATCTTCCGACTGCTCCCGCAACGGAGTTTTCATGAACAGTCCAGGCTAAAAACCATTCCGCTCCCCGCCTGCTTCAAAGCGGACGGGGAGAAGGCGGCACAAGCCATATCATCTATTCAAAAACCTTTCAACTACATCTCGATTATGATTATCCCAGAAGAATTCAACGACATCCGCCCATACGAGCCGGAAGAGCTGCCCGCAGTGTACGACCGTCTGGTGCAGAACCCGCAGTTTCTGCAGATGGTATCATTCCTCTTCCCAGAGGCTACGCCCGAGATCATCTCACAGAAGATGCACGAGTGCAAGACGAACATGGACTTCCAGCTCGTCTTCGCCTACCGCTTTCTGAAGAAGCTCATCTCCAAGGCAAGCACAGGTCTTGACATGGACGTGACGGCGATAGACAACAAGCACAACTATACGTTCATGAGCAACCACCGAGACATCGTGCTCGACTCGGCCTTGCTCGACGTGCTGCTCATCGACCACGGCTTCGAGACCACCTGCGAGATCGCCATCGGCGACAACCTGCTGTCCATCCCCTGGGTGCTCGACGTGGTGCGCCTCAACAAGTCGTTCATCGTCAAGCGCGGCCTGATGGCCCGCGAGCGCCTCCAGGCAAGTCAGAAACTCGCCCGCTACATGCACTTCGCCATCTCCGAAAAGCATCAGAACCTCTGGATCGCACAGAGGGAGGGACGCGCCAAGGACTCCGACGATCGCACGCAGAAGGGCATCCTGAAGATGCTGGTCCTCGGTGGGGAGGGCGACGTGCTCGACCGCCTCGTCAATCTCCACATCGTGCCACTCGCCATCAGCTATGAATACGACCCCTGCGACTTCCTCAAGGCACAGGAGTATCAACTGAAGCGCGACGACCCCAACTGGAAGAAGGGGCCGTACGACGACATCATCAGCATGCGGACGGGCATCCTCGGACTGAAGGGGAAAATCCACTATCATGTGGCAGCCTGCATCGACGACTACCTCAACGGTCTCCGTGAGCAGAAACTCAGCAAGTCGGACTTGCTGGACACCATCTGCACCCACATCGACCACGAGATCCACCGCAACTACCGCCTCTATCCCAACAACTACATCGCTATGGACGAGCTGGACGGCACAGACCATACCGACCACTACACGGAGGACGATGTGCGGAAGTTCAAACTCTATATCCAAAGCCAATTGGCCAAGATCAAGATTCCCAACAAAGACGAGGAGTTCTTGCGCGAGCGACTGCTCACCATGTATGCCAACCCGGCACGCAACTACATCGAGGCAGTCAGAGGATAAGACCTGCTATCCCATTCCCTACCCCACTCATGCGGGGGCTGGGAATGGGATTTTTCATAGACTACACCAACCACATCCATGCGCTTTTCTGAGTTTTTCGTCATCCATCATTCCGACCGCAAGGTGCTGACTTTTCTCCTTGCGCTGGCTACCATCCTTGTCATCCTGATCTATCTGACGGGCAACGATGGCGGGGAGACCGTGCTCACCGCAGCCGACAGCCTGGCTGCCGAAGAGCAACCTGGATATGGAAAAGGACGGCAGGCTCCTCCCTATCGTGCCTATCAGACGCAGGATGGGCGGCAGATAGAACTGGCGCCGTTTGATCCCAACACGGCAGACAGCACTCAACTACTGCGCATCGGTCTCCAGCCGTGGCAGGTCCGTGCCGTCTATAAGTATCGTGCAAAAGGCGGCGTCTTCCGTACCCCTCACGACTTCGGACGTCTCTATGGCATGACGCGTAAGCAATATGAGGAGTTGGAACCCTACATCTGCATCGGCGACGACTACCAGCCAGCCTACACGCAGTTTGCATCGCGGGAGGAGGAAGCGCGCGAACGTTACGAGGCGTACAAAGCCTCCGACCAATATGTGCCCTACCAAAAGTATGACCGCGACACCGTGCGTTATCCTGTGAAGCTGCGACCTGGCGAACAGGTCGATTTGGCCATCGCCGACACCTCGCTTCTAAAGAAGATTCCAGGCATCGGAGCGGGCTGGGCACGACGCATCGTCAACTACCGCAACCGCCTGGGTGGCTTCTACAACGTCAGCCAGCTACGAGACCTTGACGGCTTTCCCGCCGAAGCACTCCCCTTCCTCACCCTCCGGGGCGAGAAAATCACAAAACTCAACATCAACCAACTCTCGCTGAGCCAACTCCGCAAGCACCCGTACATCAACTACTTCCAAGCCAAAGCTATCTGCGACTATCGGAGGCTCAAAGGTCCATTGCATAGCCTTGACCAGCTCCGCCTCCTACAAAAGGACTTTCCGCCAGAAGCCATCGATCGGCTGCGCCACTATGTCACCTTCTGATTGCACAAGGATAGCTTGCAAAATCTTACCATAAACTCCAACCAGAGAATCAATTACTCATCCTTTCCACGCATACAGTAGACTGCGCAAGGTTCTTGCTCCCTTCTGAGAAAACAACTTCTTGTTTATCCTTGCCTTATAATTGGACAAATCTGTTCCATAGGAATCAAATATTCGTTTTATCTGGTAATCAGAGAAACGCATTCTTATCAATACGGCAATTCTTTTTTCTTTATCTGTCAAACCAGACGCACTCAATAGCAACATAAACTTAGAGTCAATTTTTGCCATTTCCAATAACAGACGATGCCAATCTTCTGCTGTGACAGAACAAGTTCCACCTATCACTTGATCTGCACATTCTTGAAATTTCGTCAATAATTCTTCAGATATAGTTGTTATAGGATTTTCCTCCGACAGACGTAGTCCTTTATCTTTCAATTGTACTGTAATCGACTCTAATTCAGCCTGATGTTTACGGAGCATTTCTTCTTTATCTTCTTTCAATCCTTCTATTATCTGTAGAGTTCTGTCATAATCCTCCATCAAACAACAGAGCTCCAATTGTTTCTTTTTTCGATACAGATTTATTTTGTAAAACACGCCTATAATTATAAAAAATAGGATAACGGCAAACAACATATACTTTTTCTCAGCTATCTCTGACTGCAATCGAAGCTCTTCTGCCTTTTGCTTATAACTTGAGTAATCATACATAGCCTTGAGCCTTGCTATCTCTGCAGCACGAGACTTAGCGTGAGCAGAGTCATTAGCTTCGCAATATAAATCTGCGTATTTGCCTATAGAGTCACGATTTCCAATAGTGCGATACAAGGACAACAATCCTTTATAGCCTGCCTCAAGATTGTTGATATCATGCTTGAATCGTAAAAGGCGTCGGTATTGATACTGGGCAGAATCCACCTGTCCAACTGCCTCAAATAGACGTCCTTTTACAAAATAATAGATTTCTCTACCAGACTCTATATTTCCCAAAGAATCAAACACTCCAGACTCTCTTTCAAAAACAGCCATGTTGGATCTTGCCTTATCATATTTCTTTTGCAAAAGATAAGCATCAATAGACATATAAAGCACTTCTGCGGCGCGCTCTTGCATACCTAAGGACAAATACTGCTTGCGAACTTCTTCCGTGATTTGTATCACACTGTCCATATCACCCAACTTAAAATAAGGATTAACCCTTAAGTAATTATAAGTAAGGGCTAGCAAAGAGTCGCCACCCATTTTTGCACAATTCTCAGCAGCCTTCAACTCTTGCAACTCAAACTGGACCAGATTTTGGTTACGATAAATATTATCTAACTGTGAATGCACTTTGCTTAATTGCACATAGTCAACATCCGTTCTAGAAGATGGTTTAAGGTCAAGACAGTTGTTAAAACACTCTATAGCCATTGTTTCAATATATAAAACTCGTAAGTGCGACATGAAATACTACTCACAATACCGTATAAAACATCATACTTTTAAAGTCTTGAATCAACTATAAAGGTACTGAAAAATCCACGATCAGAAAATTTTATAAAAGCTTTATTATTTGTTCTGCGTCTGGCACATCCTGCGTGTCTGTCCGCAACGACGAGCGGCGTTGTTCAGAACTCATCGAGTGCCTGATGCATACGTTACGCGCTTCCACCTCGCCAGCCATTCTCAAATATCGTCTTCTGCCTTGTGACAGGTTTCCACCACGGGCAAAGTCCTCTTCCTCTTGTATAAGATGCTGCACCTCATGCAGCAACACACCTTCGGTCTGGTATTGGAAAGGAGAATTTAGCGTTCCCATGCAAATCATCATGCCGTAGCTCAAAGGATTGAAATACCCTGAAAACTTGTTGGTCGGTGTGTATCTGGCGTATAAACTGAGCCGTTCGAAAGCTGGGTATGCTATGAGCAGGCTGATGTCGTGCATACATAGGCTGATGTTTATGGACTCGCCAAAATGGCGTTTCAGATGGTCCTCTATTTCGACAGTATTGTGGAAAGGGTCTGCCACTTCATAGCGCCATTTGCCGTCTACACCCATTTCCCAACCCGTCTGCTGTTTTATCATGTGCATATCCGTGCTGCAGCGAAGCAGTTGGACTGCCTTCTTTTGTGCTTCGATAAGACCTGACGAAGCATTGCTATCGTCAAGTCTTTTTGCACCTATAATACCTATATAGCTCATATTACCACTTGTCGGGTGAATTAATAATGTCGGTTTTGTCTTCAAGATAGTCTTCTATGCATTTCCTTATGCCATCCAGTGTAGCCGAGCAAGGCAAGGCATCAAGAAATGCCTGTGCCACAGACTTTTCGGGCGACATGAACATCATCTCGTCTTCGAACTTTGCATAATAGAGTCCGTTGGTGTCCAGATACTCGCTGTCGAGAATGTCTTGTAGCAGAGCCTTGACATTTGGGGCAAGTTCTACGGAAGATGCCTTGTTCCCTATCACACGCTGCAAATCACGGCACACCTTACGCTGTTCTACGAGCGAGGGTTGCACCTCTTGCTGTTGACTAACCCTTGATGCAGAAAGGCGGAAGTATTCTTTCCATTTCATGTAGCATCGTCGCAGGGCATCTATTGTGCTGCGCTGTATATGAGGCGTGGGCAACCCTTCGAGGGCCATTGTTTCTTGCGCAAGACAATAGCGCTCGGAATGTCTGAACACAGGTTTGCCCTTCTGTTCTCCCATGGCTACAGGGGCAGATATACGCAACATGAGGCTCTGTCTTATTGGAGGCATGGGTACTTCGTCCGCATTTTTCCAGTCAAGAACATCCCAAGGCTCGTTGTCGTCGCGTTCGGAGCGCGACTCGAGTTCCTTCACATCGCCGTAAGTTATCTGTTCGCGAGGCACGACAATCACAGCATCCATCTGGGCAAGCGTTTGTATGATGGTCTGCAATGGTTCCGACTCAAAAGGCAACTGTCCAGTCTGATAGTGCATAAGCGTCTTGCGTTTTTTCTTGCCTGGCAGTTCTTTGTCTTCCTTTGCCTTGTCGTATATCGAACTTATAGGAGTGCCAAAGAACAGAGTACGTATGCCGTCAAAACGCTTGTCCTTTTCAAACTCCTTGGAGTGTTTGTCGTTCACGCTTACTACATACATCGGACCATTGTAAGGCATTAACGAGAAGTTCACCCCCAAGCCAGCTATCGTATAACTTGTGTTGGTATTGGTGGCATATTTGAAACCTTCGTGTAGAGGAATAGAAACCGTGTCTAACGCTTTTCTTACCTTCGACTCGTCCATAGGCAAGAGTAATCCGATCTGCGTTTGAGCCTTGCCACCTTTCTTTTCCTTCAGCGAGAAGGATATGAAGCGAGGCTTCAGTTCGGCGATGGCAGGATGAACGTATGCTCCAAGAATGTTGCCGGTGATAATCTTGCGCTCCACAATCTTGTTGTTGTAGAGCGCAATGTCCTTGTTCCAAACGCTTGCACTCGGCTGCCAAGCTCTTGAAGAAAAAATATCACAAAGACGATCGTAATTACTCCAACTGTTATTATGAACCAAATTGATGCGAATTTCCGTGTGTACAGCTGTCAATGCAAATACAAACTCCACTTTACTGGGAAGGAATCTGGATTGCTCATCTTTACCAAATCGTATGTCTGTCAATACACTTTTAATTTTATCTTGTGGCATTACCTCGCCCTCCACTTTCTCAGTGATGACGTATCCGTTTCCTATTTCCGCTTTTGACAATACCTTGACAAGTCTTTTCCTTTCTTCTGCGTATTTTTTCATCTCTTGCTTCTTTGCGTCAAGCAGATGGTTGTACTCGTTAGAGTACGAAATCAGTTTTTGCATGATTCGCTTGGCACGCTTCTGCTCGTTCACATCTTCAAATTCTGTTGAGCTCCATTTGTCTACAGGCGTGCATGCTTTTTGCAACCATGTGTCTGCCAACTCCTCATCTCCACAATATGTTGTCAATATGCGTTTTGCACCGTCATGCAGCAGTTTGCAGCGTGCTTTGAAGCGGCGGTGGGCATTTTTGTCTCGGTGGGCATAATAATCTTTTACCTGTTTCTGTAAGGCAGGGTTCTCCTTATATGGATTTCCGTAAACCGCCTTAGCTTTCTGGCAAAGTTCAGTCACTGTCTCATAGCTATACGGAAACGTCTTTTGTTTGCATTTATAGGTTGTAAGATAGGAGCACCCACCAAGCCTTGTCTTCGTCTTGGCAGTAGTGAAAAGCTCTTCCCTGACAAAGTCGGCCTCGAAATCACGGAATTCACGTTCCAGGTCCCATTGGTTTAATCGGCGAAGTTCCGCCTCAAGCGTCGTATAGCCCGATATCAGGTCATCTACGATGCTCTGTTGTGCCGCCACACTTAGCATGGCACTCCGTGCGAGCAGTCGGCTTGCTGTCACATTGCGTGTAAGGTCGAGAACCACAGCTTGTTCTGTGTGTTCAGACAAATACTCTTTTGCCACCTCATTGCCATACTTATTGTCAATGTCCACGAAGTCGGCTTGTTCACGGTCTTGGTCTTGCCATGCGGCAGTGTTGGCACTAAGCGACCGCAACTTTGCCCGGAGCATCATATTGAGGCGCTTCTCCGAAGGAATGGCCGTAATGATGTACTCATACAATGGAGGCAAGTCGACACGTTGACCAGTTCGGTTGATGCGACCACGCTTCTGCAAGTCGATATTCACGTCAAGATCGTTTTGCACGATGAGCATCTTGCGTTGGCGCACTTGGTCCTCTGGCACCTCGGTGGTGGAAATGGCGTGCGCACTTGCACCTATAGCTCCGCAGGCATTGATAAGAATAACGTCTAACTTGTTGTTTTGGAAATCATTGAAGATGAGGTTAGAGTGACGTTTCTTTCTTGACCCGATGACAGCGTTGATGAAGTCGTCATCGCCCTCAGGTGAGAGATAATCCAGTTGGTGTGCCCGCCCCGTACATTCCTCAAAACGGATGTTTAGGTATTCACCATTGGGCGCAACAAACTTCTCGGCAGTTATCAGCTGCCGTATTACGTCGATAGGCGACACGGGGAGATGAAACACCTCTTCGGTTATGTCTTGCTTAATACTTGTGTAGTAGTCGCTTATCTCTTTGGCTTCTGCCTTCAATGACATTTCTTCCAATTCTTCTACCATTTCAAAAACAGGTCGATTGGCATTGTTGGTAGAGCCGCTTCCACAAACCGTCTTTTCCAACAAGCGCAACAACAACGCAGCTATGTCGCCACGAACAGATCCGTCTTCGTTCGCTGTCACGTCCTGTACGATACACTCAAGCGTGTCGCTCATGCCAATCACCACACTTCTTCCTTGCCTTACATTCTCAATGGCGGCTTGCGCCACCTTTTTCGCTTTCAAGGAAAGCAACAACACTTTGTTGATATAGAAAAGTTGTGCTCTTGTGGGATAGCAGTTGAAGGGTAGAAGCACGTTGTACATAAGGGCATGATTAACCATTGTACGAACCATTGCAGAGAGTTTTACTATTTCACGGAAGAAGAACATTACCTTATCAAACTGCTCACCATGTACGTCGAGGTCTTCATCAAGATATGTATAGACAGGAGTAGGCAAACCCTCGCCAGAGTGCTCGCGTCTGATCATTTGTCCTTCGGCAGCCAAACAAGACGAAACGTATTCTTGCATGGGCACTCCACCACAGTGCAAGGCATCCTTGAGCGTGTTTTCTGTAGCCAAGGCACTCAGGGTCGTGCGTCTCATGAAGGTGAGCAAACATTCCGGGCGCTTGGCAAAAGTGGCAGAAAGGAATACACATTGCGTCTGTGGCGTTTCTTCAAGAATCATGTTGATGCCTTGCGTGATAACCGATGCTTTGCCAGCGTTCACTCCGCTGCTTTTGTGGGCTTCGTCGAAGATGAACAGCACACGATGTTGCTCGCACAACGCCATGAGGAAGTTGAGACGTGTCATGTCTCGTTTGGCATCTTTCAGTTGAGAGTAGGTAATCATGAGATAGTCGAAGGCATCCTGCGGCAGTTCACCTTTTATGAATATTTCTTGAAGGACAGATTTCTTGGGAGCTTTGTAGACCACCTCATACTGTTTCTGGTAGAGCGCCATGCGCTCTGCCTCATACTTTTCGTTATCTTCTTCGTCTGCGGGAGACCATATCTCGTCGGACGTACATGTCGCTTTCTGCTCAACCACATGGTCAAAGTCGACAACCGACACACCTGCATTCACCACCAATGGCCGTGCCTCCTTAATGCCAAGCGCTTTACAGTCGCGGTACATATCGCTGAACAGGGTATATCTGTCGGTGAAGAATATTGGCAGATAGCCAGACAACAGTCCATAGCGTATCATGGCAGCAGCTTGTCGGCCTTTGCCTATACCCGTTTGGTCGCCTATGACTACCGACTGTCCACGTTTCTCTATATTGTAAATGGCCAATGCAACACCATCGATTTGCTCGGCGGCCAATGCTTCCCTCAGTTCCTCATGGCTCATGTGCAGTCTGTTTGCTACATATCCGCCGACATCGCCCCCAAGCGCTTCGTTTAGTTTACTTAATGCCCTTGTCGTGTATTCTGCAAGCTGTTTCGGAATGACGGATTCCAATGTCTTCGCATCCTTTACAGCGCTTTCATATTTTGTAGACTTTTTCATAACTGTATCTTTAATGTTGCGGCAAAAGTATTATGAAGGTGTGCCAATTATTATCACAGGTGGAAAAAACTTCTGTTTTTGTGAGTTTTTTATAAGAAACAATTAACCTGTATTGATAATTGAGTCAGCACGTCAATATCTTTGCCGGCAAATAACGGTAAAAACTTGAGATATGACATTTTGTCTTTTTCTTATCGCTACACGTCCAAGGCGCAGTTCTGTGCCATCATGGAGAGCTTGGGTTATGACTGCAAGGATGATGACGAGAAACCGCTCATACATTTGTATCGTGGTGGGGGAGAGCTATGTACGATACAGGTGCAACTCATCATGCAACATGCGCTGAAAGACAACCGCCCCGACAACAGGCGACGTCAGCAACTGCACGCCATCCTACAGAAGTACCGTAATCTCAGTGCCAACAAGGAAGAGCTTGCTGCCCACATGAAAAAAAAGTTTGGCATCAGTCTTGTGTTCGTCGGCAAGGCGGACACACCGTATGGTTATATCCTTGTTGACCATAAGAACAAGACTGTCTTCAAAGGCGGCGAGTTCCTCAGCATCAAGGAACTGCTGCAATTCGAGGATGCAGCCACCCGATTTGCCAAGATTGAAAAGACCATCGACGAACTGTTGGCTGATAATCCGAAGTTCACTACGCTCGACATCAACCGCATCCTCTACCGGCAGTTTGGCACACGTATCCACAAGGAAACCGTGTCATGGAGTGGGGAGACCATCCTGTTGAAAGAGTCCATTGTCCGTCAACTCCATGCCAACTACTTGGAGTCGAAAGGTATCGTCAAGGTAGCGCACTCTGCCCATCCAAAGGCAGAACAGAAGCCACAACAGTATTCCTCCGCACCCCATCCTTCTGTGAATAGTAATGCCGGTTCCAAGGATGCCAATCGTGAATACGAGGTAGGCGGTGGCATGAACGTGAATGATGTGGATGACGAGCAAAGCCAGCAGGCAAAGTGGAGGAGATAATGCTTTATCTGTGGAGATATTTGTAGATAGCAAGTATCTCGTCAGAATACCGCAACCTCTCCATAGCTGACTGTAGAAGAGAATTCACCTTGTGCTCGCTGTCAAAGAGAGCGACAAGCTCATCCATGGAATGCCGACGACGACCAATGCCGAAATACAGGCGCAGCAACTCCCGCTCTTCTTCTGGCAAAACCCTGTCAAGCATATCGCCGACCTGCTTATTCAACTCATTGCGATGGACCAGAGCATCCGCCTGAATCCAAGGCCGTTCGTCTATCTCGTCCTGCCTCTCCATAAAGAAGTCTTCCAACAGATCGTTGGTTTGTGTATACTCGTTCTCCGCATCATAGAGGTAGTTGTCAATCGTCTCGTTATAGCTCATTTACTGGTCGTTTCTTCTTAGCCACTCCATGATGACGCGGGTGATGTAAATCTGTTCCTTTACAGTCAGCGGACGACCTTTCGGTATGCCATGCCATTTCTCCAGACAGCCTCGGCAACAACAGCCGATAGCATGCTGGGCGATGAACGGCGGGAAAATACCGTGGCGCATCGGCGTCTGCTTGCCGTCGTTGGGAATAAATGCCGGAGCCAGTCGCTTGGCAATCGTCTCCCTTATGCCTTGTTCAATCTTGTCCCAACCCTTCTCCTTGATATACGCCTTGTCCTTGGCGTTCAGATAGAAAAAGCTGCGGAACTTTGACTTGGCCAATCGGTCAAAGAGAGGCTGGAGATCTATCTTGTCAACCTCCTGCCTCTCTTCACTTTCCGTGTCGTCGTCGGGAAACAATGACAGTTCCCTTACATTATTTGAGTTGTGTTCCATCCTTGAAAGCATTGCCCACCCGCTTGCCGATTTCGACATAGCCTCCATCACCTGGATATTTTAAAAGCATAGCCTCTCCAGGTTTCTTCACATTTTTGATTATTCCACTCAACCTATTGTTTCCGTCCGACTTTGGAGAAAAATAGCCATAAAATGTAAAAATGTCAGTTTTCCAATATCTTTTTAAGAACGTTTCTAAAGTTCTGTCGGGTAACATTCTTAAGCCTGACATTGCGTATTTCATAAGTTGTACTTAAAGTTCTCTTTATTAATAATAACGCAATAAGATCTCTGTTTATTATGCCTTTATATCATCTTCTGTATCAGCATTTGCGCATTGCTGTAGAAAGGTACGTCAGTCTTGCCCAGAATAGTGGCTGGAAGGGTGGCCATTTCCTGAAGGTTGTCCATAGGAACAAGGACGGTCTTGGCACCATTTTCTGACAAGAGGGAAACGCGATCAGAAAAGTTGACAGCTCGCTCCACGGCACCACCGATTGAAATGTTACCGATAACACCAAGGGCAGGCTTGAGGTTTCTACCAAAGACAGCTGAGACAATTCCACAGAATACGGTCGAGCCTACACCCGTCTGTTGAGTGCTACCCAACAAGGCGGTCACCTGAACGGTAACGTCCATCCGTGCCAAAGAATGTTTCTGCGAGAGAATAGTCTTCTCATTAGCACGGATATAGTTGTAGGTGTTCCGAATGTCTTCCTTCATGACTGCCGACGAGGTACCACTGATATTGAGTTTTCCGTTACCTGCCATCGTGACAACCTCAATCTTGATGAGAGAGACCTTGTCACCGTCGCTCGTGGCCGTATAGCAGGTACCAGGAGACAGAGGTGTGTCTTCAATGAGATTAGTGCCACGTTCTTCCGGGACAGGGACAAAAGTCTCTTCCTGCGTCTCCTTGTCGATATAGGAGAAGTTGGTGTCCCAGAACTCCATGCCTCCAATACGTTTGAGCTGCTCTTTCACACGACGGCGCATTTCTATGGCCCACTTAAGGTACTGCTCGACATCCTCTTTTGTGAAGTTACCATCAGGGTGCAACAGCTTAATGAGCCCGGAGACGGTTTTTCTAACTGGTTTGGTATCACGCTGGCGTAGTTGGTTGCCAAGCGTGAACCACTTGTCGATGGCATCCACATAGCTGTATTTGCGCTGAGCATGCAGAAACTCGCTGAAATAGTCCGTTGAGAAGCCGAAGTGATTGGTGAAGTTACTTGGTGCGAACTTCATTATCTCCCAGCCGGGAAGAAAGAAGCCGATACGGTCGAGAAAGGCCGTGTCGCTGTTGATCTTGTCGGAGAAGGGACTAAACAGATGACTTGTCTGCAAAACCGTCTCTACAGGCTGGTTGATGTTTCCATTGAGGATGATGGAAGCGTTTGCACTCTTCTCTCCAGATTTGCCGGCACGCGAGAAAGACCCCGACTCCATATAGTCTTTCATCAATGGCACGACCTCCTTGTCTTTGAAGAGCTCGTCGGTTGACTCGTCAAAGCAAATAGCGTCCCACTTGCCTACAGCACCTATCTGACCACTGGAGTTGTTGACGAATAGCGATGCTGCAGTACCTTGCCCACCACTGACCAACATGGAATAAGGTGACAACTCCTTAAATACATACGATTTTCCTGAACTGCGTGGACCTAACTCGGCTAAGTTGAAATTAGCTTCCACCAAAGGGATAAAACGAGAGAGCAGTAGCATCCTCATACGTGGTGTCATACCTTCCGATTCCGGCTCATAACCGCCGCTACGCAAAAGGACGTTCACCCATTCTTCATTGGTGAATTGTCGTCTTGCCTCTCGAATGCGGCTGTCATCAAAGTTGCTTAACTGAATAGGCCGCACTTTGGTGATGACAAAAGGATAGATCTTATTGCCTATCATCTGAGTGGAGTCATAGTCCACGTCAATGATCGCCCATATTCCGCCCATCATCATCTTCTCATGCTGCGAAAGCAATTCCTCGCTGATGTTTGCGTCCTTTATCGTGAGGTTGGACAACTCTGCCCAATATTTGTCTTTTGACGGATCAAGACGGACAGAGATCTTGTCTATCACCTTATATGTACCCTGCTCGCGTATTTTGGCTTGTACAAGGTTAGCCTCTTCCGGATTAACGTAATGGTCGTGAAGTACCTTCTTGACATTTTCCACGCCCTGACGTATCTTCTCCTCGTCATCCGTACTGCAAGCATTGGCCAGCAGATATTCCAAAACAAATACCGGCACGTTTGCACCACCTTTCACATTGCGCACAACATCCTTTCGTACAACGTACCCCTTGAACAGGTCGAGAAGTTTTTTATCTAATTCTATCATAGCAATCCTCCTAAGTCACGAGCGGATGACTTCTCTATCGAAGCACTGTCAAGTTGCTCTTTTGTTTCTGCGTCAATGACAACAACTTTGTCATTTTCATCAACGTCAAATTCTATGGGTTGAACGCTCTTTCCGGCTTGAACTTCTATAGTCGGAGACTTCTGCGTCTGCTTACTTCCAGAGAAGACAACCACTTTTATCTTACGACTTGATGCAAAGACATTTGTCGCATCACCCTCAGTTTGCAGTTTCACGTAGAATGAATCACCTGCCACATCAGCCAGTTCTCCCTTGTTGCTGATTGAGACTTTCAACTGGTTACCAGTGTCCTCCACATGGAAGTCGTATGCAGGTATCACGCATTCCTGGGGAGTAAAACCACCATGGGCATAGCCATAGCTGCCAGTCGTGCGGAACGGACGGTCTGTCTTGGCATAATACTGATGCTTATAACCAAAAAAGTCATCTTGACGACCGATAAGCTTATTGTCATTGACGGGTCCGTCGGCAAGAATGAACCTTTCTTCCACCTTCCTGACTGGCTGATTGGGAACCGGTTGCTTGTCTGCCTCATCAAGGATCCCAGTCAAGACAAATCCATGGTCACTAGTGACATAAACATGCTGGTAGCCCATCTCGATAAGCGATAGAATCTTATCGTGCAGTATTTTCTCGTACTGGTCGATATCCTTCAATGCCCCTAATTGTTTTTTTTCTCCTAACTGATCAATGTCAGAAAAGAGCAGCACAAGTTTCTGTGCCGTAACACTGTCGTTGAGCGCGTCAGCATCCAGAATCTCCACACCATCAATAAGGTCAGAAAGGTGCTTTCTGCGTTCCTCTGCATTCTGGGTCTTCGGATGACAGCTATAGAGTTCGCTCATTCCGTTTTCTGTTACGGATGGCAGGGCGGCATACAACATATTGGGCTCAACCTTGACATTCTTGTTGCGGAAGTTTCGTCTGACAGTCTCAACGATGCTCAAACGCAGTCCATCGCCAACAATAACAGCAGAACGTCCAGACTTGCTTAATGCTTTCTCAATGAATTCATACTGATTAGCGTGATACTGGTCTGCAAAGGTGAACCATTTATCAAGCAGCTCCTTCTCATACTGCTCGTAGAGATATTGGACAGGACGTAGCACGAAAGGATTATTCAACCATGCAACAAAGATATGTCGCATAGCTGCGTCAAGGTTTGCAAAATGATCACGATAGTATATGGCACAATCATCCAAAGATGAAAGTTCTTTTATACCTGCTGCACTAAAGGTGAGAACTAATTGGACATCTTTGAGCCAATTGGGCTTGTAGTCGATAGCCTTATTGCTCCTTAGACGTGAAGAGAGATAAGCTATATATTCCGTCGTTGATTTACCTTCGTTGAGCGCTTTGGCGAGGTCATGCATCATGCTCTCGTCAATCTTAGCGAAGCAATGGTCAGGGCTTACCTTGCGAAAATCCACGTCATTAGGAAGTTTATAGTCAGTCATAACATCCCTCATCACTTGCCGTGTATTGCTCATCTTTGTAAGTGAGTCATAGAGTTTCGATAATGGACCATTTAACTTATTGTCTAACAACTTGTCAAAGACGTTCTTCATTAAAGAAGAGGCAAGGACATCAGGCGACTGCCCTGTATCAGCAATACCGGTCAGTTCTCCTATCTTCTTAATTAATAGTCTATAGATATCTTCTCCACGTTCCTTGTAGGCTGTCGGGTTAAGAAGAAAACTAATCAAGTTTTCATGAACACTAAATGGCTCTTCTAATCCTTCTGCTACTTTCCTCCACCAGATTTCATCATTTCCTTTACTGAGCTTTGCAGCAGTGACTAATTTGGCACCATCAACCTTAGGATTTTCGTGGAGGTGCTCCCAAATCTTATTCGTGATATACTGAGGTAGGTTGTCAAGTGATACAATACCACCGGTCTCTGCGTATTCCAAAAGATAGCATAACCGATCTTGCCCCATAGTTGCATAAAACACCACGGACTTGCCAGCATAGTTTTTCTCAGCGTCATATCTTGCATGCAGCTCTTCGAGTTCGTTACCTGCCTCAATTACGATGCAATCATGAAGCATGTTTACAAGGAACCGGCCGTTGCCTCCTTTGTCGGTGACAACCACGCGCTTGTGTTCCTTGAATGGTGCTTCTATATCTTGTCTAAACCATTTATCAATCATTTTTTGCTCGTCTAAATATTAAACGTTTCGTCTAACTCGTCTAAAGATGTATCATCATAACCATTTGGAATATAGCAATTTATCGAGCTAATTCGTCTAAAATTACATTTTTCGTCTAAAACGATCTGACAAAGACCAGTTCCTACTATGGTCAGTTTCAATGATATTGTTCTTCCTTAATTGATAAAGGAGGTTCTTGATCTTGTTCTTTTTTTGGTCAATTGTCAGGACATCCGACAACTTTCCCATTAAAAGATCATCAATATCACTGCGCTTTGCTATGCTGAACTTTTCGAGATATTGGATGATGAGTTTGCGGAAATACTCATCATCAAAGCTCTTGTTCTTTACGTAAGTCGCTTTCAAGCCAACATCTTTGGTCTGACGTACTATGTTTCTTGACAAAAAGACGTTGGGCTTTCGCCCTTCTATCAGCTTTTTCTTCCTCATATATTTTATCTCATCATCGGAAAGCCGCTTCTGCTTTTGAACTTTGTCCAGCAAGAGAATGTCTGACATGGACATGTCTGGGACCTGAACAAGAATCTTCGCAAATTGCTCGTCTATGACTTTGCCATCAATGGTCACCTTGACTTTTCCACCAGACAAGTCATACTCTGGCATAGGGAAGAACCTCTTTCTTTGCTGCTCAAACAGTTTTCTTATACCACCGCCTTCTGTCTCTACCATATGCACATTCCGCATTGCTTCTATCAGAAACGGGTTTCTATATATTGATTCAGGACTGTCCTCCAAAACAACTTTTTCTACAGAGCCAGGTAGGAAACTACCATAATTTTGGAATACAAGATGATCGTTGTCATATTCTATTACTTCTATCCTTGCGTCTTTCTTATAGTCTTGGTGACCTATTGCATTATTGAGAGGCTCACGAAGTGTAAACACATCATAGCGATACATAGGAGGCTCAGGAAACATGTTGCCAGCAATGGTGTACTCATACTTGGTGTTGCGTATTTTCTTTCCCACCTCATCTATAGCAAGAATCATGGGAATAGAAAAAATCTCATAATCAAGGTTCTCTCCTTTTTCATTCTTCAGGGTCCATCTTATCTTGCAGACTGATGGAAGTAAGTAATGTTCTGACTCCTCTTTACCCAAAAGAATAATAGCCGCAATCGTTATCTTTCCCTTTATCGTTATCTTTGCCTTGTTGAGAAACTTGATGTCATCCCAAGAATCTACTTCTTTTGCTTTTGAAGGGTACACTTCCTTATATTGCTCACGAGCTTTTAAGATGGCTTTGGGATCCAGGTCATCTAAAGTGGCATCAGGTAATACCGTTGCAGTCCATTTGCTTGCATTACCTTCGCTTACAGACTCGTTAAGTATGGCAGATTCTCTTTCTGGTGTAATGAACACTAACGAATCTTTAATCCGTTGCCAAGCATGCTTATGAGCATAAACTGGCTTACGAGGAAGATGCTTAGGTATATGTATAACCCAAACGGTCTTCTGCGTATCACTTGTAATATATTCATCTACACTAAGCCCCTCTGAAGATATATTAACACAATTTTCCTTTATCTTCAATACAGCAGAATTCTTGTCGAGGTTGAATTTTGTCAAGTCTGTACCTATAATGTTCAGTGTTTTGTCTTCGACTCCAATAACAAGGTCACCGCCTTCCATATTAGCGATACCTGACACATAGGACATTACATCCTCACCCTCATGACCATTGAATGAGTTCTTGAGATTTTTCATCTCTTTCCAATCGCATTTCTCGTCTTCGATAGGATACGACCGTAACAAGAATTCTTTAAGTTCGTTTTCTGTCATATATGTTGGTATGATAAGTTATACTAAGTCCTCGCTCACCAGTCAGCATTCAAATACTTTTTCAGTTGACCTGCGTTGAGTACGTCATGGCTGAGCATGCCCCGCTTCTGTAGCGGTGCGATGATTTTGCCCACGCCGTCATCGAGTTTCGGATCGTAGCCGGAAGCAAGCAGGTCGTCAATCTTGGCGACAAAATCATGAAGTTCTTTCTTTTGTTCTCTAATCAGACTGACAGCCATTTTCGTGGAACCATCGTCAGAATCAGCATATTGGCTGATGGCATCGTTGAGTTGTGTCTCACGTCGAGCGGCATAAACACTCTTGATACGTGAGAGGGTATTCCGGTTCCATTTGTAGATACTGACCATCACATCGAGGGCGTGAAGCGGTCCACTCGTCAGATGCCAGATGAACGGAGTCTTGGGCATATTGGGAAATAAATTAAGGTAATCACTAAGTTGTTGGAAGAAATGATCACGGAGATAGGTGTCCAAATCTTTACTGCCGAGCAATACGACAATTTGACTTATCTGACTGTTCGAGTAGCCGCGATGTTGAAGTTCCTGCTCAATGCGGTGGCTCATCTGATCCTCACCGATACGAGTGCCAAGAGGAATGATGCCATCGTCATCATCGTTCAGCACGGTGCGCATCACGTCTGTGATGAGCTCAAAGGCGAGTATCTGTGTGCGCTGCGGAGGCAACACTTTAGCGTTCTTGAACTGCCACCACACTTCGATGGGGTTCATCTTGTGCTTGATGCAGAACTCCTCCCAACCGTTGTTGTTCTGATAGAGCGTATCAAAGTCGTCAATCTTTGGCTGCTCGTTGCTCTCCTCCAAATTGTTAATATAGTCAAGAAGTTCTTTTGCGGGCTTGAACTCATTTTCTTCACTCTTTAGCCATTGCAAGTAAGCTTGCTTAGCTGTATGAGAGACCATGTAGTCACCAACAGGGATACCTTCTCTTTCAAGAACCATTTGTTGGTCATGCTTATTTAATTCGTAGGTCTTGAATATCAACTCATCATTTACAGATTCGTTTAAAATGATAAATGTGTATAAAGCATTTTCATGCTCATAATATCTTAGAAGTCTATCTACAATTGTTATGTTATTTGGAAGTTGTTTCCATACAAAAGGAGATTTTTTGAATTCTATTTCTACAATAGAGAATGTGTTAATGTCTTTTTTGATAGAAACATTCTGTTTAGCCAGATATTCTAGCACACTCTTTACTTCCTTTGGTGGTGTAGCATAAGGAATACGAGATACATCTCCAGCTTGAAGACCAGCTGTAGGATTCAGACAACGAAGAATATAACGGCGGCAAGTTCTCAATAGAAGTGCAAAAATTTGAGGGGTTTCAGGCTTTATAATCTATACCTGAAAACACCGAGGGGTTTGGGGGCGAGTAGCCCCCATGTATTGAGCTATGTCAAGAAATTCAATGAGCAATGCAAAAAAATAAAATGGGGAGACCGCTGTCTCCCCAGAAATAATTATATTTGCATTGCTATGTACAAACAAATTATTTCGGAGCAAAGGTACACAATAAATGTGTTACTTCAAAAGAAAATGAGTAAAAAAGATATTGCCAAGGCAATAAATGTAGATTTATCCACCATTTATCGCGAATTAAAGCGAAATAGTGGCAGTCGTAACCATTACAACTGGGAAACAGCAGAAGCCAATGCCCGCCGCAAAAAGCGCAGAACTCCAGGCAATCGTCGCATCTCCCAGGAAGTAAGGGAAGAGGCTCTACGCCTTTTAAAAGAGAAGCAATGGTCCCCGGAACAGATATCTGGCTACCTTGCCAAGGAAGGCAAGCGCATCTCTACGGAGAGTATCTATCGCATAATCAGGAAAGACAAAAAAGAGGGAGGTTCTTTGTATAAAAATTGCCGTCACAGATTGAAACATCGTGCAAGACCTGTAGGTGGCAAACGCATTGTCATACCTAATCGTGTGAGTATCAGCGAAAGACCCAAGGAGGTTGATGGAGTGCGATTTGGTGATTTTGAGATGGATACAATCGTTGGAAAGGGTAATTGTGGAGCAATTGTTACATTGGTTGAAAAGCAAACAAATATGCTGTTTATGAGAAAGTTGAAGCACGGAAAGAATGCTAAGAAATTGGCTGAGACTGTAAAGAAGATACTTATGCCATTCAAGGGAAAAATAAAGTCCATAACAACAGACAATGGGATGGAATTTGCTGCACATGAGATAATCAGCAAATCTCTGG
>ENA-OZFG01000068-OZFG01000068.1-human-gut-metagenome-genome-assembly--contig:-NODE-68-length-36708-cov-12.658227_pt1 | contig 36708 bp, 36 predicted proteins | sample MGYA00244617_ERZ653632 | MGnify/ENA primary metagenome ERZ653632 (study PRJEB26926, sample SAMN06165167) | human gut metagenome | biome: ENVO:00009003; feature: ENVO:2100002; material: ENVO:00002003...
AACTGTGTTAAACTACTTTTATTGTAGCTTGACACAGTTTAGTTTACACTCTCATTCTTAATGACGGATTTTATTATATAAATCTGTATGCACAAACCAACTCAAAATCAGATATTTATTGGGCTTATTTACAAAATCGTAGTTTAACATTATTGGTGAAAGATCGGACTATGCATTTTGTTACATCACCTATCATTAATGGTAACAGAAAGATTCTTTCAAACATTCTTATAACTTCGATAACTTTAGAAAGATATCTTCGTCCTTCTGTCTTGTGCCAAAGTAATTCCACTCAAATTACGTCTTTAGCCAAACGTATTACGCAATGTCATGCCCTTCCAATGCAAAAACTTATAGCTATTCATGATTGGGTGGCAAATAACATATATTATGATTATGATGCTTTAAATACTGAGATTTGTAATGATAGGTCATATTCTGCTTTAGATGTGCTTATGACTAAGCGGTGTGTTTGTCGTGGCTTTTCTAATCTTGGCGTAGCGTTGATGAGAGCTGTAGGTATTCCTGCTATAGGTTTATCCTGCTACTCATTAAATATAACAACAGATGGAGGTTGGGAACGTACAGAAAATCAAGTTGAAACCCCTAATCATATAATTACAGCAGCCTATATCAATGGCAGATGGGTTCTGATGGATATAACATGGGACTCTGACAATAAATATGAAAATGAGTGCTATACAAAAAGGAATGGAGAAGGAGTTTCTAGAAAATATTTTGACACAACGCTTGAAATGATATCAAATACTCATAAATTTTTATATATTCAAGATGCATAGGATGGATACAAAGAAGATTTTTCTTGAAACAATGAATATTATACAGTTTGGGCAATATATGTCAAACAATGGTAATATTGTTACTATTGACATAAGTGAAATGCTATCAAATACTAAGTTGTATCGCACTCAATTAAAATGTAAATCAGGTAGTTTATATAAGACACAAATATCCATATGTAATGAAGATACATTCAATTGCGCAGATCATATTATTTCGATGAATAAAAAAGTATGTGTAGTTAATTTTTGTTCAGAGAGACATGCTGGCGGTATTGTTGCTTGGAGTGGAAGAGCACAGGAAGAATCTCTTGTCTGTAGATCCACGTTGGCAAAATCCTTGTATTTATTTGCCCGACACCCTAATAATATAAATATTAGAAATTTGATTTACTATCAGGAAGACTTGTTTGATGAAAATTTTGGGGCGATTTTCAGTCCAGATGTAACTGTTTTTAGGAACTCCGATTATTCTTTAAAAGATTTTCCATTTAAAGTTTCTATAATATCTATACCTGCATTAAGAAATCCTAAAATGGATAAAGACCATAAATTACAAGATAGAGAATCTTCGATATTAAGAAATAAAATAAAAACGATACTTAATATTGCCATAGAAAATAATCTTTATAATATCGTTTTAGGTGCCATCGGGTGTGGAGCGTATAATAACCCACCTTCAGAGATTGCAGAAATATTCTTTGATATTATTTTTAAAGATAGGTACTACAAAAATGCTTTTGAGCATATCTATTTTGCAATATTAGGTAATGAAAATTTTCAAATATTTCAACAAACATTCAGAAAATACGAATTATATTTATAATTGCTCCAGGAGCATTTTGTTTATATGTATGTTTTGTCAAAATGGAAAGAAATAATTCAAATAGTCAATGTCCAAATTGTAAGACAGAAAATCCAACAGAAGCTAATTTCTGTAGGCATTGTGGAAAGATATTGTCTGATACTTCATCTATAGAAATAAATAGTGATGTAGAAAAGGCAATACATATTTAAAATGAAACTTATAAAAATGAAAAGAAAACGTATTCGGACAAAATCGCAGAATATCAAAAAGAAATAGACAAGTTACAAAAGCAACTGAATATTACTGTATCTCCAAATTCCGAAGAAATTGATAGCACGATTATACGACACAAAGGATTACAGAGGAAGAAATTATTGTTATGGGGTTATAATTTGATGTTATTATTGATCATTGTATTTTGTATAGGAAAATGCGACTCCACTAATAATATGAATAAATATCTAACATCAGAATTGGACAGACAAGAGGATATCAGATCTTCTATAGCTACATATAAGCCTTTTGAAATACTAAAAATTGAATTAAGAAGCAATAGTAGTGAGTTTGGTGATACATTATATGAAAACGAACTCACAAAAATAATTCCACGAATAACTGTTGCAGTAATGGAAAAAGGTAGTTATAAATTGAAAACGAGATATTACAAGATATCAAATTGGACATACGAAGAAAAGCAACTTCGTCTGAAAGAAACTTCGAATAGTCCGAAAGGAGTTTCAACTGAGGAAGAAGTGAATGTTTGGGAAAGTGGAATCAAAGAAATTCAGTTAGCTTCATTTGGGGAAGGCTATATTGGTTTTTGGGATGGCGGTAGATATTGTATTGAGATATGGTACAACGATCAATGTCTCTGTAAAAAAGATTTTTCTATTGTAGAAAGAAAAGAACCATATTGGAGATATAAAAAAGGTTCTAAACCTTATTCTGAGTATCAACAGAAGATAGAAAATAGCACTGCAAGAGAAGGTCTTTAACAAAAATAAATAGTTTTATGAGTTCATCAGCATTTAACACAAAACAATGCCCTAAATGCCATACAGACAATCCTGCTCTTGCAAGATTCTGTAGGCATTGTAGATATGAATTCCCCGAAGCTACAATAACTGGGGGATCTTTATCTCCAGAAATCAAAAGTTTCAAGATTAGGGAAGACAAGTATTGGAAAGGGAGTGTAGTACATATAGATTGGAAAGTGGATAATGCCAACATTGTGATGATTAACGATGTTGACGTAACATCTATGTCGGACTTTGAGATTACAGTTGATAGCGCAACTACTTTAACGATATCTGCAGAGAACGATTATGATAAAGCATCAAAATCATTAAGACTATCACCACATTCTCTTCCTTCTATAACTTCTTTCTCATCATCACAACGAAGCATATCGTCCAATCAAGAAATAAAACTGAAATGGAGCATACGCAATTTTGCAAGAGCAGTATTAAGATATGGAAGTGAAAAGATAGATGTAACACATAAAGATTATTTTAAGCATCGGCCAGATAAAGATATAACATATACATTGGTATGTTTCGCAGAAGACGAACGTTTCTACGAAGAACAGTCTATTGATGTTCATGTGATGCTACCTGTCAAGATAAAATTTTTTGAGGCAAATAAGGATTATATCGTCGAATCAGATAAAGTGGTATTGACATGGGATGTGGAAAATGCAGACAGTGTTATATTATATCCATTTGCTAGAGATATTTCAAGTTTAAACAAGTATGAAGTCGCTCCATCAAGGACAACAGAATACAGGCTTGAAGCAAGAAATATGATTTCCAAAGAAGAAGCTGTTGTTGCAGTTGGTGTAAGAACTCTGCCTAAAATTGATGTGGAATTTGCGGATGCGATCTCTAAGATAGAACTTCCATCATGCAATGTTGATTTGTCTTTCATTTCAAGCAGTATGGAAAAATCTAAAATAGATGAGTGGATGACAATAACGCCATTGGAAGACATAAGTCGCCTTAATTTTAAGTATAAAATAAAGGCATTTAGTGCCGCCCTAAGAAAAATGTTCATAAAAAGATGAAAAGGAATAAATCCGCTTTATATCTCTTGCCTACATTTTATCGTCAAGTATCTGATGCTATAATAATTATGATTGTCATGGGATGCTTGGTTATATGTATGGACATTGTTGTTTGTATCAAGAGTAATAGTAATCTTCAAGTCCTATGGGCCTTTAGTGCAGCTATTTCTTACATAGGTATGTCTTATTGTTTATATAAGTATATTCCGACAATGTTGAAGAAAGGCTGCAAAGACGATTATATAATACTCTCCATTATTGGATATGTATTGTACTTGTATGCGTTATCTCCCATCTGCTTATATATATTTGTAGAACAGCAATGGGGCTTGTTTAGCAAATATGGTTCAGATTGTCTATTCCTTTTTAATGCATATACCAATTGGCTACTTCCCAGTTCCATTGTACTAATGGCGAGTGTTACCTATTGGTTGATAACATTGTTAATACAACAAAGAAGCAAAACATTTTGTAAATTAGAAAAGAAAAAGAAAAGTATATATGAATAATTGTTTTCAGAAACTATTATGGAATATATCGGGAGCAGAACTCCCGATATTGGAAAAGTGCCAGACAGATCACAAGAAATTCTCTGCTATTGGTGCAACCATCTTGATGACAGCATTTATTGCTCTATGTGCAGGAACTTCTGCTGCATGGTATTTTACACAAAAAGGTGATGATAGCTCAGGTATATTCGGCTGGTCCTTGGCATTTGGATTCTTATGGGCAACACTTATATTCTGTATAGATAGAAGTTTGGTGATAACCCTGAAAAAAGACCCGACAAAAAAACATCAAAAATTTATCATACCTTTAGTATCTCGTGCTCTTTTGGCTATAGTTGTTGCTTTTATGGTTTCTATACCATTGGAGCTTGTGATATTTGAAGACTATATTCTTGCCAATCAAGAAAACTTTGAGGCAAATCAGATTGCTGTACTTGGACAACAACTGAAAGATAATAGCGGTGAAGATGTGATGAATAAAAGAATCACAGGTGCTGATGCTACTTTGAACAGATTGAGTAACGAATCAAAGAAATTAGGTGGAGATATAGATGCGTTACAAGCAAAGATAAATAATTTGGAAGTACAGAAAGAACGACCTAATAGTTCCGCTTATAACTCAGCAAAGGCAAGGTACAATTCTGCACAAAGAGGTTACAGTAAAGCAAGTGCCAACTATAACACAGAAAACAGAAAAAGAAACCCTTCATCTGGCGCATTAAATTCATATCGTTCAAGTATGAACAGTTACAAAGCAGCAATGACTGCGGCTAAACGTGATATGAATATAGCGGCACAGGCTTGGAGAAATGAGAAACAAGTTGCTATTGATGCACTTATTCCCCAAAGAGATGCCAAAATTGAAGACAAGAAGAAAAAGGATGAGTTTTATGGAACAACGCTTGATAGTAAACTAAAAGATACAGAAAAAGCCCAAAAAGCTGCTGAGGAACGGAAAATAAAAGAAGAAAGCAAACAAGAAAAATTAGCGAATGGAAATCATTTTATTCAAAATTTCCAAATACTTGAATATGCAGTATGGCAAACGGACAAAAATGGGAATCTTACAGATAAGACACAACTAATGTTCTTGTGGCTTGTTAGATTGTTGTTCTTTATCGTAGAAATTCTTCCGACCATTGTGAAAATCGTGTCTCCAATTGGTTCTTATGAGCGAATGGTATATGCCGAAGAGAAGAGTTTGGAAGAATACTTGGAGTCAGATGAATATACCGATAAGATAAGACATGTTCATGAATTAGCTCTAAGTACACAGGAAGAATTACAACAAGAGCAGCATGATACAGAAATAGAATTAAAGAAGAATATTCTCGAAAAGATAAAACTGGCTCAACTAGAAATAGCAGAGCTTGCTATTGAAAAGTGGAAAGAAACAGAAAAAACAAAATTATCAACATCTTCTGAGTCGGTAACTCCGACTGGAGAAACGGAAGAAACAAAAACAGAAGAAAATGAAGAAGCTTAAAGGATTAAAACTTGAAGACTATCAACACGAATCTGACATAGCCGCTTTTTTGAGTCTTGAAAAAGTAAAGGCTTTCGACAAAGCTGTTGATTGGGTCATAAAAAATACTATAGAAGAAGTTACAAACGTTCAGCAAACTGGCAGTAGTATCTGTGTCAATCAAGATGCTACTCCTGAATTGTTCAAACTGGTAAATGATGTCGCTGCTACGGTAGATGTAAGCAATGTGCCACAAGTATATACCCGATGGGGATATGACATATACATAACCACAGATGGTGACAAGCATCCTAAGATGATAGTGAATACGGGTACTGTAGATTTGCTGACACCTGATGAGCAACGCTTTATGATTGGGCATGAGTTCGGTCATATCAAGAGCAACCATCTGAAGTATCTGCTATTGTGCAGATATTGGTCGCTGTATCATTCATATATACCAGGCTCGACGTTGCTGCAAATACCATTGTTCTATTGGTCAAGAATGACAGACTTAACTGCGGACCGAGTAGGATTGCTCGCTTGTCAAGACATTAATGTCGCATTAAGAACGATGATAAAACTCGCAGGAGCACCAGAGTCTTTATATGATAATTTGAACATAGATGCTTTCATTGAACAAGCAGAAAATTTCAATATTTCAAAGATGGGTGTCATGAACAAAATCGTAGAGAAGATTTCTGTTATGGACAATGCTGCACCATGGATGGTACGTCGAGCCTCAGAATTACTCAAATGGTACAAAAGCGGCGATTATGATGCAATAATAAAGAAATATGGAGTGTAAGACAGACCAAACAAGAGCTTATGTGTGTATGCTTTTGGTAACCAATGCGTGCAATTTGAATTGTGTGTATTGCTACGAAAGCCACAAGTCTAATAAATATATGACTTTGGAGGTTGCTCAAAGAGCCATACAAAATGCTTTTGAAAAGGAAGGATTCGATTATGTTTCCGTACAATTTATGGGAGGAGAGCCACTCCTCGGCTTCCCGTTAATTAAGGAAATAAGTGAGTGGATGTGGGAAAATGAATTCTCTAAGCCATACGAACTATTCGCATCAACCAATGGTACTCTGTTGAACGATGAAATGAAACGGTGGTTCTCTAAGAACAAAGATAGAATCAGCTTAGGGCTTAGTTTTGACGGAGTGCCTATGGCACAAGATTTGAATCGTTCCCAATCCTCACGGCATATTGACTTTAGCTTCTTTCGGGAAACATGGCCAAACATGTATGTCAAGATGACCGTATCGGTAGATACTATTAAATACTTGTATGATAGTGTTGTCTTTTTGGAGGAATCCGGATTCCAAAATATCAAAACAGATTTGGCATATATGAGAGGATGGCAAACCAATCATTTGCGAATCTGGGATGAAGAGCTGAAAAAACTTGTGACATACTACTCTGATGAAGAGCATGATAATCATTGTTCACTGTTAGATACTAAAATCGAAGCCGTTTTTGCTAAAAATGTATCTGTAAAGAGATGTGGGTGTGGAGAAGATATTGTCTGTGTAGATACAGATGGGAAAGAATACCCATGCCAGATGTATGCTCCTCTATCCATGAGCAAACAACTCTTTGATACAGTTAAAGATATAGACTTCAGTGATGGGAAGAACTTCGAAATACCAGAATGCCAACAGTGTATTCTGCATTCATGCTGTCCTGCCTGTAGTGGATGTAATCTAAAATATAATGGTGCAATCAACAAATTGGATACCTTTTATTGTAAGGCGTTCGTCATACAATTTATGAGAACGTTGGATTATAGGTATAAAATCGCCAACAAGATTGCTGATGAAACAATAAGGAATGATACATTACATGATTTGAATGAAATAGCAAATGCAATAACAATATAATAGTATTATTATGAACAAGGTTATCGAAAACATCATTAACTCTATTATCGGGTCAGATTCAACATCTCCCATTAGTGTAAAATTGTCAATACCACAATCACAACTATCATTGCATAATGAATTACAGCATTATGCTGCTTCTTCTGATGGATGTGGCGGTTATACTGGGCATTGTTCATGTCTAAATAATCCATGTATGATTTGTTCGAATGCTCATTAAAAAATCGGTTGTTGATAGAAAGAGGCTGTCATTTCAATCCTTACAGATAGATGGATTATAAAATGAGCAAACATGAAAATGAATTTCTTAAACTCCTCTTACCTCTTTAACAATGCGGACGCTTATATCGATCGTGTTGCACAGAGATTTATCAACGACTTCAAATATAAAGGCTATGAGGTTGATGGTGTTAAGTTACCCTCTGGCGAATGGGATATATCGCTGAAGAAAGGCAATCTCTTTCAGGCAGTCCTTGGTATGCAAACAGCCTTGAAGGTGAAAATATCATCAACATCACCACATGCTTTAGTAAAAATGAGTATAGGCTTATTTGGACAGCAGGCAATACCTACTATCCTGACTGTTGCCGTTTGGTGGCCCATTGCCATCTGTCAAGTAGCAGGACTTGTCAAACAATACAAGATGGATCAAGAGGTTTTGACATCCATCGTGCATGGATTCAATGTTGCCGCCGGCCATACAGTAAGCTATACGGTCATAAATTGAGATTATGCTTAAACGCAGACTTAGGAATTACGACATTAATGATATTAAGCACCCTGAAGATTGCGAGATACTTGATGGTTTAAACAAAATACCGTTTTTCAAGGGATTCTTGAATAATACCATTGTGCCTATACGAGAGGCATACAATGAAGTAGAATCATATGGTGATGGTTGGAACATTACTGCCCAAAGTTCACCGCAAATTTATCAATGTCTCAAAGAGGCTTGTGGAATATTGGGAGTCAAAAAAGTACCAAAGTTAACATCTGAATGGTTCTATGCTCCCACTTCATTTTCGGCAGGCAATGAAAACTTCCGAATAGTTATATCTTCAGGAGCTATTGATTTGTTTGAGAAGGAGGAATTGATATTCTTCCTTGGGCATGAGTTGGGACATTATATTTGTGGACACAAGCCATATCAGATGTTGTTGGAGGCTTTGTATATGCCATTCATTGATAATCCGTCGGTGAAGATGTGGTCAACCATTGTAAAAGTACCATTGTTAGATTGGTACCGAAAATCTGATTTCACTGCTGATAGAGTCGGATTGTTGTGTTGCCAGAATATTGATGTGGCTCTTCGGGTAATGATAAAAAGAGCTGGATTACCAAAGAAATGCTATAATGAAATTAACATCAAGGCATTTTTGAAGCAAGCTTTTGATTTTGAAAACCATCATGTAGGGAATTTAGACAAAATAGCAAAAGCATTGTCCTTGCGTTCATGTGAATATCCATGGATGGTGCAAAGAGCGGCTTATCTTTATGAGTGGTACAGATCGGGAGAATATCAGAAAATAATCAATAAATACAAGACTATATGATAACATCATTTTATAATGGTAACAGAGGGCAGCTGATGCCAATTCTAAATGCCAACAGAATTACTGAAGATAAAAAGAAAGAAGCTATCAAGGCTATGGGGATGAGTGCATGTCAAGCTAGCTGCATGAGTCGAGGATGCTGCTCTAAATGCCATGGCAGTGGTCATAGATAATGGTGGTATGCAAATAACAACATCAAGCAAACATGACTACTATTATCTACCACGAACAAATGAGATAATAGCAGAGCCTAAGGAAGATAACTTTGAGTGGATTTTTAATGAGTTGTCCGCATTCGGTGAATTACCCAATGTGGACAATTTTGTTATAAGCATAACCGAAAATTGCAATCTGCGTTGTACTTACTGCTGCTATTCGGGAAAATACAAAAAAAATCGCATTCATGGTACAAAAAGCATGAGTGCTGATGATATTGATGCTATATATGAGTTCATAAAAAGGACAGTAAAAAGTAAGGATTTAAAGATTGCTTTCTATGGAGGAGAGCCACTTACCAATCTGCCCCTATTGAAGTATGCTATAGAAAAAGCCTCTGTGTTCTTCCAAGGCTATAACCTTTCTGTTTCCATATCAACTAATGGAGTTCTGCTTACACCATGCACAATAGACTGGTTCATTAAAAGAAATGTAAGGATAGATATTTCTATAGATGGTCACAAACAAATTCACGATAGGCAGCGAATCAATGTAACTGGTAATGGTTCTTTTGATTATGTGTATAAGGCTTTATCTTACATAAAACAGCAACATTCGCAATATCTTAAAGAGAATGTATTGTTTCTAATGACCTTGACTTCACTAAGTGATTTGGAAACCATTGCTCGCCATTGGGCAAAAGATGAAATTTTATGTAATCTTGTGCCAACAAAGATTTCAAGCCTTGCTCCAAATTTTAAGGTTGGTGTGACAGAATGTGATTACGAAGAATTAGTAGAGAAATACTTGGAACTTCTGAGCTGTTACGAGCGACATCGAGATTGGGTTGTCTTGCAAGTGTTTTTCGAACAATGTATTGCTTATTGGATTAATCGACCAATTCTTGATGCAAGTGATAGTATTCCCATGTCTACATGTTTGCCCACATCAAACAAATTGTATGTTGATGCAGATATGAAGATTGGTATTTGTGAAAAGATGGCTGATTGTTATCGAATAGGAAATATTAGTAATGGGATTGATTGGAAAGAGGCAAATTGTATTGTTTCTTCGTACTATAAGAAACGCAAGCACAAATGTCGGAACTGTCCTGCTGTAAGAATGTGCAATCTATGCCTTACTGCTGTTGAATACAACGACAGCCAATGGAATACACTCTGTCATAATGAGAAAGTATTTATGAAGATCGGTTTTCGCATATTTTGTGAAATGGCAGAGCGTGGTTTGATAAATTCAGAATTTCCAACATTAAAAACAAGAAGGTTGAAACTGACAGAAGTAACAGATAAAGATTGCTTGAAACTGACAGAAATTATTAATGATAAAGAAACGAATATATTTTTGCCAGAACTGATAGGAATTTGTGATGCTCCAAAAGGTGTACAAAACTTGGTGAATACTTTCAAGAAATATCAAAATCAAGGAGAAGGCTATTTGTGGGGGCTCAGATTGGATAAGGCATTGATTGGTTTCGTAGGTGTCATAGACTTGTCTTATAAGCCTTCTATTTTTTACGCCTTACATCCAAAGGCTCGACATAAAGGGTATATGCAGGAAAGTGTTTTGGCAATAATGAATTATCTATTTCGTAACAATGTGTGCAATCAGTTAAGTACTGAGGTTAAATGTGGCAATACGTCTTCAATAAAATTGTTAGAAAAAGTAGGTTTTGTTAAGCTTGAAAGTAGTAGAGAAAAAATATGGTATGAATCAATATTCAAATAAAAATAATGTTTTCTTTTATGACTTGATAGAACCGACATCTACTTTCCATCTATTAGTTTAGAACAATAACAATAAAATTATGAAACAAGGAATAATAAATTATCAGCAGTTACTGGACAATCTCAGTGTGTATGCAACCAAAATTGGCAGAATTAGCACCCGTCCAACAGTGTTACTTTACTATGTAATGGTAAGTAGCGGTTTCTAAAAATTAATGATTATGGGTTGGAACGAACTGTCTTCGAGACAAAAAGATCTCGATAGGAAAATCGAGAATTGCGGTATCAAGTTGGATACCTCAAGTAGTTGTTTGAAGAGTGTGATGAGGGCTATTGGTGCCTCGGCAAGTGAGGCCGAGTACGTCAGAAGCCGTATCGTTCTACGACTAAGGACACAGGCCATTCTTCATGATACTGATGATTTTATTGCGCGCACAGAGAAAATGCTGGATGACTTCAAGAAGGATGATGCAGAATGGGAGCGTAAGGGAAGGAAACTTGGTTTTAAATTTTGGGATTAATATAAAATACGATTATGGTAAGAGAAATTAGAGGACTCAAATGTCCGCATCATGAGTATGTGAGAGACAACCATCACTTTATGTACCAAGAGGCTTATCCTGGTGCAAGACCGCATTCAGGCACGCGTTGCATAAAGTGTGGGTATACGATGTCGTTGCACAAAGCTCAAAGATGACGTTTCGTGTGGGCTGTTTCTGATTTCAGGCAACAAACGGTATGGCTGCAGACGATCTCCAACAGTTGATGAAATACATGCGTCGGCATGAGGCGAATGTGTTTAATGCGATCTTCTTTGATACGGAGAATGTCACGGAGGAAGATGTTCGCTGCGTGATTGCGGACGTGGCGAGCTTCTTTCATCTGCCAGAGCCGGAGGTCAGCACCAAGTGTGAAACCTTTGCCGAGGTGCTGGTCGGGGAACAGGCTGAACAATGTGAGATGTCGTACAACATCGAAATGCTGAAGGAGGCGGGCATCAACAATAGGGATGCTTTCACGCTGTGCTTCGTTCATGAGATGGCGCATCAGTTGCTTTGGCCATATCGGTTTGTGCTATTTCGTTGTGAACGGTGGATGCAAGAGTTGGCGGCAGACTTGACGGCAGGGCTTTATGCTGAAAGTCATCTGCTGGCAACAGGAAAATACAAGTACGCATTGTCCCGGCAAAAATATAGTCTCACCCATCCCGATGGTTGTTTGAGGAAGGAGATCGTTGAGTATGGACGCCATTATTGGGAGCGGAAGCAGGCGAGTGGGGAAGAGATACTGAGCGTGGTGATGCAGATCATGCCGTCGTTTTTCTTCATGCATCAAAAGAAGTTGGATGAGGATTGGTTTCTGCTGATCGACGAATTGAAAGCGCCACCCCAGCAAGCCAGACCCTATGTTGTAGAAGAACTGCCTGATACCAATCTGCTCAAGCAGGCAGTCGAGAAGTGTAAAAAATCAAAGAATAAGAAAAATGAGAGTCATAGATAATGATCCGCTGGACAGACCGATTATCGGCAAAATGATAGAAGAAGGTTGTGGTGTAGGACAGTTGGTGGACAACTGCATCTACCTGATAGCTGATCCGAAATCGGAGATGGCACAGAAGGCCGTGGAGTACATGGAAAAGTTTAAGCGGAGAAGCCCAGAAGGGACTTACTACAATCATTATGATCTGGAAGTGGTGCAAGAGGTGGAACTGAAAAACCACCCCCTGCTCAAGGAGCGGGTGGAGCAGCATGGTGACAACTTCTTGATGCAGCTTGCTTCCTATAACTCTGAGGGAAAGAAACGCTTTGTCGTCGCCCGTACTGAAGAATGCCAATTGATTGAAAACATCTCTCTGATGACGTATGTGGCAGAGCGGGTGACCAAGTTTGACATGAGGGACTTGCTTCGTTCGTTTGTTGACGAGAATCCGGAGGAGTTTGCAAAGCTGGCGAAGATATTTGTCAGGACTCGGCGTTTCGAGGCCAATTACTGTGCTGTCTTATCGGAGCAGTCGAAGCCCCTGGGTTTTGGAATGGCATCTTCCACTTCCTCGCTCAAGAAGCAAATGGAGGTGGAGGGTGTCGTCACCCATCAGCAACGAATGGAGCTGTACGACCGGCTGTTTGACAATCTGAAGAAAAGCCATAGGAAGCATGATCCGAAGGTGGAGGCGGAAATAGAATTTATCATCAAGTGTATAGATCCGGCTACATTGAGGATGTTCTTTCAGAAGCAATCTCCAAAGTTGCAAGAAAAAATAACCAATTTTGTCAACCCCAAGCGGTTGGCAGAGGTGTCAACCATGGATTTGGAGATACGCTGGTCGAAAGAAATCGACAAAATATATAAGACGGATGGACATTATCGTCTCTATCTTTGCAAAGGCGATGATAGGTTGCACGTGCATTTCAGACGCAGTGCAGGTTTCGTTCTCTACCTCATCTACCTCATGGACCGTAAAAAGAATGGCGAGAAAGTTGACACGCTGAATATCGCGCAATACAAATCGCTCTTTGGTAAATTGTATAAAATGACATACGGCAGGGAAGGGGAGACGGTATTCACGGATATGCTGAAGAACTATAATGCCCAAAATGACGCACAGCAGAAGGGGCTGCACAACGTGCTGCAAACCATTCGCGAAAATGTGGGAGTCACCTGTGAGCGGATGCAGGAGCCTGCCGAGCCTTTCTTGTTGCAAGACGCTACTGCCCATCTTGCTGTATTGCCAGAGCACATCATTATACCAGATGAAATCATGGCTCTCATTTGAAGTTAAAATAGCTTAATAAAACATCGTAACTTGTTGTCTATCAGTGGAAAAATGATTGTTGGGTTGTTTACATAGCCAAGTCCCGACCGCCCTTCGAAAAATGCCTACCTTTGTACCGGAAATTCCGATGTAAAGGTAGGTTTTTCGTATGTGAAATATTTAGATTTGATCGATATGAAGGCAGTTGTTTTGACCAAAAAAGCGATGATCCTCGAGTACGTAGAGGTTGTTCGTTTCGAGATTGAAGGAGGCAAGAAGAAAATCTCTGCCTCTAACGACGAGTTGGTCCAGAAGATTTGGGACCGTTTAAAGGGCGAGGCGATGAATTTCTCTACGGAGAAGGAGCTTCGCCGCCATTTGGAGTCTGTGACCCGTGAAATGCTGTGGTTAGAGGCCAATACTGAAGAGTCGGCTGAAATCATCCGTCGCTTGAAGTCTGGCGACCCGTCCTTTGCGAAGAGCTTCTTCTATGACACCGATCCGAAAGGATGTAATATTAGTCGCTTCCGCTCAAAGATCCTTTCCCAGATCAAGCGGACCTATGGAGTCGAAGTGACGGTCAAGGAGTTTGGTACCCTCCTTTATACGTTTTTGTGGAATGAAGGCACTTGGAGTGTGCTCGATAAATATTCGAGGAAGAGCAGCTTCTTTGCTTGGCTTGCTGAGGTGGCACGCCACGAATTGCGTCGATATCTCGAGATGATGGGCTTGGTGCCTCCCTGCCGCGAACGCACGGTGGGCAATACGCGCTTGCTCGGTATGTCAGTGGATCCCGAGTTGTGGGACTATATCCTGAGCGATATGATGCCTCAGGGACCATATCGAGAGGTGCTCCATGCCACGCTGGTTGTGCGCCAAAGTGAAGCCGAGATGGCGAAGGCTTTTGGCATGGATAAGAAAGCGCTGCGCACTCTTCAGAAGAAGGCCGAGGCTGACTTGCGGGACCGACTTATCCGTAGCGATTGTGGCTATGAGGAACTGGTGCTGCGCGACAAGTCTCCTCGCCACTTTGAGGTGTCTGAAGAGTTTGCCATGGTTTTTTGTGCGTGGCAGGAGAGTAAGTTCAGCGCGAATCCGCTGTCGGATATTCTGGGCGTGGAGTTGGACAAGGAGGAGCTGCAGGCCAAGGTCATAGAGTTTCTCCAGACGATAATCGGCAAGTTGAAGTGGTCTGATGAGGATCGTTTGGTATGGACCCTACGCTTCATCGAGAACACAGCTCCTGTAGAGGTTGCCGAGCGCGTCGGAAGAAAGCGGTCCTGGGTTGACACCAGGTATTCCAGACTCAATGCTCATTTTAAAAAGGCCATCAAAAACTGGTGGGCAGAGAATAATAAAAAAAATAGATGAAAGGCAAGATTGGCGCTCTAAATTGGTAGAGCGTCAATCTTTTGCTTCTCTATGATTTAAAATATAATTATGATGGATAAAATGAAAGTTAAAAGTGACGACAACTTTTCTAGGCATCTGCGAAGGATAGTAGAAAGCTATACGGGGTTTGTCAGAAAGGAACTACAAGATGCGGCATTCTTGAAGGAGTTGGAAAAGATTCTTCCATTTGATAGGATGGTGCAGGCCTCAAGGAAAGTGGAAGAGAATAGAGTGAGGATCAGAAAAATGGGTGTTTTAATTATGAGGATGGATATTACTCCGCCTTTATACTCTCTAGCAGTAAATATTATATTTGAAGAATTAGATGGAGAGATAAAAGAAAATACTATTTTTGTAATTGCGTGTAAAACCATAGAAGAACTCCAACAATTGGTCACGACAGAAAAGTTTAAGAAAGAGGTGTTGCGTCTATGCAAAGAAAGAGTATCGGAAAAAGAAAATATATTAATGGAATAGAAGAGTAAAAATATGGTGCAAATTATAAAGAAAGAGTGGCAAATCACTAAAATGTATATCTACGAGGTGGTATTGCAAGAAGGAATATTAAATCTTGATTGGAACGATTTTCGGTCTTTTGCAGAAGAGCATCGACCGTTGATAGCTGTAAAGAATGAGGGTGATGCACCGGTTAGCCAACTTGTGGATAAGGCTATGGGTGAGGCCAGGAAGCAGGGTATAAGTCAGCCTTCGAGCATCATAGTTTCCATCTTCTATAAAGAAGGGGAGGAGATCATGATGGAGGAAATGTTCGGGCTCTGTGATGGGATGAACCAGATAGCTAGTGAGGATGTGGCGATCAAATGGGGTATCAGTCAAAATGATAGCCTGGAGAATAAACGTAGTGTCAATGTCTTCATATTTGGATAAAAGGACCATACCTGATCTTTTTTGCTAGTTTTTTCTGATAGATGGGTTACTTTCATCCCCTCTTTGTCATAAAGGAGTGTGATAGCTTCGAGTGATGTTGAAATAACTATATGGATATAAAGAAAGGACAAGCAATGAAGATCAGGTATGCGACAATCAGTAAGGAGGGAAGGCGCTCTAACAATGAGGACTTCTTCGTGGTCATGGACCTGCAGGAGTGGGGGCGCTTTTGGGGTATCGTGTGTGATGGGATGGGTGGTCACGCTTGCGGGGAGGTGGCGAGCGAGACGGTGGCCCATGCAGTATCGGCATATTGGGAGCAGCATGTGGAGGAAAGGGATAGCGAGGCTAAGGTCGTGGAGGTCTGTCAGGAGGCGACGCGTGCTATCGAGCAGAAGGCGAGAGAGGTAGGACTGAAGGAGATGGGAACGACGATGGTGATGGCAAGTATCGAGGGGGATATTGTGACCATTGCTCATGTGGGAGACAGCAGGTGCTATCTGCAGCGGCCAGGCCAGGGAGTGGTGTATCAGACGCAGGACCATGTGAGGTTGAGCTTTGGGTACGAGATCGTGGCGCGCAGTTTCTTCAGCGGTCATCCGGAGGAGGCGATTGCCGACGTGGTGCAGTTTCCTGTTTGTTCGGGCGACCGGATTTTGCTTTGCTCCGATGGGGTCCACAAGAGTATGGAGCCCGAGGACTTGGAGGCAAGGGTGATGGAGGCGAAGTCGCTGGAGGAGATACTGCATGGTTTCGACCTTAGCTGCTGGAAGTATGGCGACGATAACTATACGGCTATTCTGATGGAAGTGGAGTAGCGAGGGAATAGACTTGAGTTGAAGCAAAAGAATTATTACGATAGCAAAAGAAACAACACGTTGGCAAAGAAATCGTCAAGGTGACAAAGTGAATCAATAAATCAATAAGATGACAAATAAAATCTATAAATCAAAACAAAGGAAATCATTATGATGAAAAAAGAAATTAACAGTAGTATGAAGAAGGCGTTTTATGGTTTGGATTGGACTATCTGCTTCTTGTGGGCAATAGGCGTGGTGGTAGTCGGCTATGGCTGGTTCCCGTACTTCCCTGTCAATCTAGTGGCATTGATGGTACTGTTTCGCATCGTGTGCTCGTTCGCCCTTTACAAGGGTGAGAAAAAGGCTTGGGCCTCGGGGCTGGTTGCTCTTGCACTGATGGCACTCAAATGGTTGATGGATGCTGATGTGCATATGTGGATTCTTACCTCGAAGGCGTATGCTATGATGGGCATGGAGACGGACAAGCCAGGGGAGGAAGTGTTCCCGTGGGTGCTGAAAGTATGGCTGGGACTGTTTCCCGTCGTTGCCTATGCCGTCAATGTGATGCGCAAGGGCGGTATGGTGGACAACTTGACGTGGAAGGAAGCGATGGGACTGTTGCTTTGGACGGACCGACGGGCCAAGACCTACTGCGCCCTGCTGTTGGTGGCGCTCTTTGCCTTGTTTTTCGGACTGGCCCTCTACGACCATGCTTGCGCCTTGGCTTGTGTTGTGGCGCCCATGGTCAGTCTTTATCTGCTGCAAAGGCTCCGTGGCGTGGCGATGGGGAAACTGTGGGTGGTGGTCATTGCCATGGTCCCGTTCTTCTTGTCGCAGTTTGACGCGGGGGTGGAGCGTGTGGCGATGCTCGCTCTCAGTCTTTGTGCGATGGCCTATGCTTGTGGCGGACTCCTCAGGAGCGTGAAGGACCTGCCTTTCTATATAGTCGCTGTGGGCTATCTGGGCGTATTGCTGCCCTGCATGGCTATTGGCAGCAATCCCTACTGTTGCCTGGATGTTGCCAGGGTGTACCGTCAGCGCCTTGATGCTTACCCGGGCATTCTCGTCGTCAAGGACCAGGAGACGGGGAAGGTGGGTTTGCGCGATCGTTACGGAATGCTGGTGAAACCAGAGTTTGACTCCTTCGCCTTTCACACGGCCAACAATCGGCTTGGTGTGCTGGAGATGAGGCGCAATGGGTATTATACGCTTTACGACCTTAGGTCAGAGAAGCGCTGGGTGGCGGACCATATTGACCATTCGCTGCAGGATCGGATCTGCAAGGTGGTGGAAGCCCATGCGAATGTGTATGACTATGAGAGTAGCGAACGCATGGAGATCAGAGTGACGGAGCTGGCTTCCAACAAACTCAATACTTGCACGGGACTGGTTTCCAACAACCAGCTCGATGCTTGCACGAAACAGGATTCCAACAAACTCGTCGCTTGTGTCAAGGCCAGGAAGATGGAAACCGTCTATTACGACTGCGATCCTGTCCCGTTTATCCCCACCGACTCGATAGCGAGGACTGCGGGGGAGGTGGTCCGCGACACGGTGGTGACGCCGAATGAGTTTACTCTCCATTCGATCAGTTATGCTCAGGTCGTGACGGTCGGCAAGGGGCAGACCTACTTGGTGCAGGTGCTGCTGGCGCGGAAACAAAAGCCTACGCAGCAGGAGGCCGTGAACCTGGTGCAGAATGTTGTGGGCTTATTGAGAAAATAAAAGCATGGCGTGACTTTTATGCCTTTGTTCATAAAAGTCACGTCATGAGACGTATTCCATAAAAGTTGCGCCATGAGGCGTATTCCATAAAACTTACGCCATAAGACGTATTCCAAAACGCCATAAGACGCAGTTCATAAAGGTTACGCCATGAGGCGCAATACCTCCGCCACTTGTTCTGCCATGGGGCGCTGCGTGTCGATCCAGTGGATGGTGAGGCCGCGGCGCTCCATGCCCCGAAACCAGGTCATTTGTCGTTTGGCAAACTGGTGGATGGCGATTTCCAGGCGGCTGAACATCTCGTCGTAGGAGGTGCGGCCGAGGGCATATTCGGTGACAAACTTATATTCCAGGCCGTAGTAGATCAGGTCCTCGGCGGGGACCGTCTTGAGCAGACTTTTTATCTCCTCTACCATTCCTTCCTCCAGTCGTTGGTGCAGGCGGCGGGTGATGCGTGCGCGGCGTGTCTCCCTATCAACCCATGTGCCGATGATGGTGGAGGGGATGGGTGGCACCTGGCGGTTCTCTGTGGGCGTATGGAGGTTGTACTCCTCTATCTCTATCGCGCGGATGGCCCGCTGACAGGAGTCCACATCCGTGCGGTTGTGCATCGTGGAGTGGTTGCGCGCCTTCAGGTCCTGGAGGATGACGGTCAGCTCGTCGAGCGTCTTCCCCTCCAGTTCTGCCCGCAGCGTGGGATTCTGGGGCACGGGCGAGAGCTGGTAGCCTCGCAGCACGGCCTCGATATAGAGTCCTGTGCCGCCACAGAGCACGGGCTGGCGTCCACGACGGCGGATGTCCTCGTAGGCCTGGAGGAAGTCGCGCTGGTATTCGAAGAGGTTGTATTTCGTCCCCGGGTCACAGATGTCTATCAGGTGGTAGGGGATCGGTGTGCCCTCCACCACATAGTCGGCGAGGTCTTTGCCCGTGCCGATCGTCATGCCTCTATAGACCTGACGGCTGTCGGCGGAGATGACTTCGCCGTCCAACTCATAGGCAAGTCGGGTGGCAAGGGTCGTCTTGCCGCTTGCCGTGGGCCCAAGGATGGTCAATAATTGCTTCATGGATGCAAACTTACATATTTTTTCTGGAAAAAGCGAGTGGCAGGGAGAAAAAGTTCAGCCCTTCTGTCCTCGCTCACAGTTTCAGACCCTTTGTCAGGTTCGTCCGGGACATGGAGTGATTCGACGTGGACATATAGAAAAACAACTTGAATAACTTTTATAACTATGAACAATGCTTCGCGGGGATATTGCCTGTCGACAATACGTGGACATATTGAAAAACAACTTGAACAACTTTTACAACAAGTTACAACGCTTCGCGGGGACATCGCCTCTTCGAGGCCTATGCAGACCAAGGGTTGCTTGTTGCGAAACAACAATATACAACGCTTCGCCTTGGACACATTTCCTGCTAATTGTCCTGGTGATATGTCCCTGCGAAGCCTTGTGTCATGTTGGCCTCGTTGTTACTAGTTGTAAAAGTTGTATTTGTTGTTTTCCCTAACTCGGCAGGCCGTATTGGAAATAACAGTCTGTCCTCGCTCACAGTTTCAGACCTTCTATCGGTTCGGTGCGCACGAAGGCAGCAGCGAGATAGGAGGTGAGGGAGAGGAGCATCAGTAGGGCAAAGTAGATGCGGTAGCCGAGGTAGTCGGCGAGGATGCCGGAGAGTGCGCCCGAGGCCGTGATGCCGATGGCAGCGAGGGCAAAGCAGTAGGAGTAGAACATGACGGGATGGTAGCCCCGTGAGAGGTGGGCGAGGTAGGCGACGAAGGCCATGATGCCGAAGCCAAAACCAAACTGCTCCAGGAAGACGCTGAGGGTGATCAGGGAGAAGCTGGTCGTCAGCGTATAGGCCATCAGGACGTAGAACACTTTTGGCAGCGTGATGGCGAGCGTCATCGGCCACAGCCAATAGCGGAAGCCGTGGAGGTGGATGCAGCGTCCGCCGAGCAGGCAACCGAGCAGCATGCCGAAGGCACCCACTGTGCCCTGCGTGAAGGCCAGTTCCTGTGGCGAGAGGCTCAGTCCGCCATTGCTCCCGGGGTCGACAAGAAACAGGATGCCGACGCGGTAGAAGAAGCCCTCGGGGAGGAGGAAGAGCAGCAGGAAGAGCATCTCGAAGCGGAAATAGCGACGGTCCGTCAGTTTGCGGAGGTCTTCGAGCAGCAGCGCCTTGTAGTCGTTGCGCTTGCGCACCAGTTGCTCACCGAGCGGCACGAGGACCACGGCATGATAGACCGCCAGCAGGAGGATGAAGCCCCCCAGCAGTTCGCAGACCGTGCTCCACGCCATCGGTATGCGGCGATGGATCACCTCCAGGTTGCCTCCCACCATCGCGGGAATGCCCAGCGCCAGGGCAAAGGCGGCGCAGGTGGCGGCAGCCCGTGTGGCGGGCACCTGCTGGTAGAAGCGACGCTCGGAGCAGATCATGAAGTAGCGGCCGATTCCTACGTCGTGGAAGGCCGCCGCCAAGGCCTCGGCGTAGAAGAGGAGGAGGAAGGCGGGAAGCCATACTTTCAGCCGCAGCACGATCCCCATGGCCAGGAAGATCAGTCCCATCAGCACTTCGGCGTAGAGGATGAGATGGTGGCAGTCGGTCAGTTGGCGGGAGAAGCGGCCCAACAGCGGGCGGAGGATGAAGGGGATGAGGGCCAAGGAGCAGCAGAAGAGGTTGACCGCATTGCTCACCCCCATGCGGTTGAGCACGATGGGCACGAGGGCGAGGATGGCGACATAGGGTATGCCGCGCAGCAGATAGAGCGTGGGCACCCACGAGAGGTGGCGTTCCCAGGCCCTTGCAGCCCTTTCTCTTACCAGATTGCTTCCCTTTTCCATCATTGTACTACTTTCCCTTAGCCCTGCTGTTTTTTCTTGCCAAACTCAGGGTCGATCTTGATGAAGAGGCAGACGACAAACGTTGCCGCGCAGCAGAGAATCGTCCAGAGGAAGAAGTGGCGGTAGCCGATGAGCTCCTGCAGCCATCCGGCCATCATGCCCGGCAGCATCATTCCCAGGGCCATGAAGCCCGTGCTGATGGCGTAGTGGGACGTGCTGTGCTCGCCCTCCGAGAAATAGATGAGGTAGAGCATGTAGGCCGTGAAGCCAAATCCGTAGCCAAACTGCTCGATGAAGACGCAGGTGTTGACGATCCATAGCGCGCTGTCCTGGGCGTAGGCGAGATAGACATAGACGAGGTCGGGGAGGGTGATGGCGCAGACCATCGGCCAGAGCCAGCGTTTCAGTCCCCCTTGCGAGGCAGCGATGCCACCGAGGATGCCACCCAAGGTCAGTCCGATGATGCCCACCGTGCCATAGACGATGCCCACCGTGCTGGTCGAGAGGCCGAGTCCTCCCTTCGCTATTGGGTCGAGGAGGAAGGGGTTGATGATCTTGACGAGCTGCGCCTCGGGCAGACGGAAGAGCAACATGAAGAGCAGGGCGGGGACGATGTTCTTCTTCATGAAGAACGAACGGAACGTCAGCAGCGACTCGCGCAGAATGCCACCCACCGTGCGGTCGGGGGCGTGGCGGTCGGAGGCTGGTCTGGGGAGCGCCCAGGCGTGGTAGAGGCTCGCGAGGAAGAAGAGGATGGAGAGGATGGCGAAGACCACCGTCCAGGAGAGCGGTATCTTGCCCGTATGGTCCTCTATCAGTCCCGCGATGATGACGAGCAGTCCTTGTCCCGCGATGGTGGAGATGCGATAGAACGTGCTGCGTATGCCGACGAAGAACGACTGGTCGTGGCTGTCGAGGCCGTGCATGTAGAAGCCGTCGGCCGCGATGTCGTGGGTAGCCGACGTGAAGGCCACCAGCCAGAAGAACGCCAGCGTGAGCCGGAAGAAAAACTGTGCGGGGATGAAGAAGGCGATGCCCGCGAAGGCGATGGCGAGGACCGCCTGCATGGTGACGATCCACCACCGCTTGGTGCGAACGAGATCGACCATCGGGCTCCAGAAGGGCTTGATGACCCACGGCAGGTAGAGCCAGCCTGTATAGAGGGCGATGTCCGTATTGGAGATGCCCATCTTCTTGTAGAGGATGACGGCTATCGTCATCACGGCGACGTAGGGCAGTCCCTCGGCAAAATAGAGGGAGGGCACCCACGCCCACGGGTTGATATGTCGCTTGCTATTCTCGGTTATAATCATTGTTCTATGGAAGGTTTGTAAAACGTTTTCAGCGTGGCGCCAGGGTAGTAGTGGCGGAGGATGGCCTCGTGGTCGTAGCCCTTCTCGCCCATCATGGCCGCCCCGATCTGACACAGTCCCACGCCGTGGCCCCAGCCTGCGCCCGAGAGGTGGAACGACTGCGGGATGCCGTCGGCGCCCTGCTGCGTCGTGACGACGAAGGCGCTGCTCTTCAGGTGGCTCTCGCTCAGCGTGCGGCGTATCTCCAGTTCCTTGCCGATGACGCGCTCCCTTTCCGTGCCCACGATCTTCAGGCGCACGATGCGTCCGCTCTTGCCGCGCTCCAGGGGGACGAGGTCGAGGATCTTGCCAAAGCGCAGTCCTGTCTTGCGGGCGATGAGGCTGGCGAGTTCCTCCTGGGTGTAGTCGATGTGCCAGCGATAGAAGTCTGCCGTCTCCTGGTCGTAGCCGTTGAGCACCTGGCGCAACACCTGCTTGTCCTGCGTGTTGCAGAAGGCGGGAGGTGCGGAGAGAATCCACTTGCGGGCCGTCTCCTCGTCGGTCAGGTCGGGCAGCGCGTCTGCCGCCTGGCCTGCTTGCGCGGGGCGGTCGAGGAAGGCGGCGAGATAGGGCTTGTCCTCATCCTGCCAACAGGCCGAGAAGACCTCCGTGGCACCACCGCAACACTTGCTGAAGCGCGCGTCGCAAATGCCTTTGCCGTCCCACAATACTTGTCCATAGGTGCTGCGTATCGCCTCCTCCACATGATCTGACACCATGCGGGTGATGCCCTGGTAGCGCTGGCAATGGTCGTCGGCGCATACGTCGAAGCGCTGGTGGTCGTCGCGGTCGTACCAGCGCACCAGTTCCTCCTCCGTCTCCCATCCTCCACAGGTCTCCGCGGAGGGATGGTCTGCATTGATGCGATGCGCCATCTGCGTCAGGAGCCAACTGCGGGAGATGATGGCATGGGCCCGCAGGAGCGATGGCGACGAGGTGGCCCGCATCTCGCTGGAGATGACACTGGCGAGATAGCGCTCCACGGGCAGTTCGTTGATGACCCACACCCGATCGCCGTCGGCCTCCAGTCGCAGCATCCCCTCGAAGGTCTGCGCCTCCTTGCGCTCCCAGTGGAATCCGATGCCGATCGTGACCTCGGGCAGCGTAAACGAAGACTGAGGGGAATGGGGAGCGAACGTGAGCGTGTCGTATAAGTTTTCCTGCCAAAGAAGCCTTCCGTCCTTTGCCCTCACGGTCTGCGGTCCCGTCTGTAGCGTGCCATCGACCATGAAGGAGCCCTCCAGGACAAAGGCCACCTCCGGCCCGCTCGTGATGCCTACGGCGACCCTCGGCTCCTGCAGACGGCGCAACACCTTGGCGAAGGCCTCCTGCCCAAGCGCCACCTCGCCGACCGTCTTCACCAGCAGCGAGGGCGTCAGTCGGTCGAAGTCCTCCTTGCGCGGCGTGATGACCAGTCCTGCCATGTCGAGCGCACCCGGCGAGATGAGCATGCGGTCTGCTTCGCACGAGGCCGTGTAGCAGGCGGGGCGGTGCTTCTCCCGAGGCAGCAGGATGGTGACGACGCTATCCTCCTGTCGCCATGCCAGCACGTTGAGCATCGGCTCGGTGTCGTCGGGATGGCAGGGCAGGGCGGCATAGGCCCTGCGGAAAAGCGTCTGCGCCAGGGTTTTGTCGTTGCTGATCAGCACCAGGGTGGGGAAGGGGTAGTCCTCGATGGTGCAGAGGCGGTTGTCGGCGTCCAGCCGCGCCACCTCCCGTAGCCGCTCCCTCCATCCGCGCCAGTCGCGGCAGAGCGGCACCACACTTCCGTCTCCACCCTGGAAGTGGAGATGGTCGGGCGCACTGGCCCCACATTTCGGCCCGTTGTAGAAGAACAGGGTGCCCTCGAAGCGGTCGGCCAGTTCGTAGAGCGTGGCATAGGAGTCGAGGATCGTCTGGGGGCGGTGGCGCCTGGCGGCGATCGTGAAATGGGTCGGGAGGATGGGGAAGGGATTGACGAGCACGTCGAAGTCGTTGCCGAAGGCCCATTCCTGTTGAATCTCAGGACGATGGGCCTTGCAGAGGAAGCAGGGGCGCTGGGCCAGCGTCTTCTTATCGACCTTGGCCCCCGTGCTCACCATGCGAGCGGGGTTGTACTGGGCACTGACCGCACCGAAGTCTCTCACCTCCACGCGTGCCAGGTCGGCGTAGCGTGCGGCCGTCTCCGGCCATGTGGCCATCTGATTGTGGAAAAACTCGGAGAGCGTCATGCTTTGAGGTCGTTGTTGAGGCTGATGCGCGCCCGCAGTTCGATGGTGCGCAGTCGGTCTTTGTACAAGTTGTTGGCGTTGGTCTTCTCGATGCTCAGTCCGTGGTCGCTATTGCCCGTCCAGCGGCGGCAGAGATAGATCGGATCGTAGATGCGGCCGATGCGATACTGGCGGCTCACGGCCAGTCCCATGGCATAGTCCTCGCCATAGCTGGTGTTGGGAAATCCGATGCCCCTTGCTATCGAGGTGAGGAAGGCCCGCGGCGCTCCCAGTCCGTTGATGCGCAGGGCGTTGTTGGCCCCGTTGTCGTCCGTCCATTCCTTGTGGTCGATCACGCCCGGCGGAAGCGTCTGCAACTGGAAGTCGCACATGCGGTAGGAGCCCACCACCATGGCGCAGTCCTGCTCCTGGAAGGCATCGACTACCCGCTGCAGCGTGTGGCCGTCGAGATAGAGGTCGTCGCTGTCGAGCTGCACGGCATAGCGTCCGCAGCGCGGGTCGTTGATGGCCCAGTTCCAGCAGCCACCGATACCGAGGTCCTCGCGCTCGGGGATGATGTGGACGACGCGCGGGTCGCGGGTCGCCAGTTGCTCTATCAGGTCCGAGGTGCCGTCGGTGCTATGGTTGTCCACCACGAGGACGTTGAAGTCGAAGCCAGTCTCCTGTCCCAAGGCCGACTCCACCGCGTCGCCGATGGTCTTGGCGCGGTTGAGCACGGGGATGATGACGGAGGCCGTGACGGGGAAGTCGTCCTCCACGTCGGGCTTCTGGTAGCGGTCGGTATGGACGAGGCCACCGACTGTCCGCAGGTGCTCCGTCACGATCTGCTCCATCTCCACCTGCACGTCGCGGTTGCGCGGATCGACATAGTCAAACTGTCGTTCGCCTTTTGCGCTCACGGGTTGCTTCTCCTCCGTGTAGAGGTATTCGTTGACGTGGAAGATCTCGCCCTGCTGGCTCAGTTGCAGACGCAGGTCGTACCAGCCACCATACAGCCAGTTGGCGCCGAGGTCGCAACGCAGGATCGCGTCCGTCCTAACGAGCACCAGCGGTCCGAAGTCGAAGTCGTCTCGCAGCGCACCCTCCTGGTAGTCTATCACGGGGTGCTTCGTCCGCTGTCCCTCCTCCGTCTCGTAGAAGTCGGCATAGACCATGACGGCCCCCGTGCTGTCGGCCACCTGGAGCAGCCTTTGCTCCGCGCCGTAGCCCAAGGAGACGGTGTTGTCGGTCAACTGTATCAATACGTATTGTGTGCGCGCTGCTTCCGCCATCTCTCTCACTGCCGCCGACGAGGGGCGGGGCGAGTGGAGGTCCACACGCGCTATTCTTTCTCTTTCCATAACGCTTCTTGATGTCTTGTTCTGCAAAGTTACGGAAAAAACGCTGATGCCCAAAATTTTTTCAGGTTAAACGCCCCTGCGAGGCGGATGTCCCGCCAAAACGCAACACCCGCCTCGCTCCACGGCTTCCTCCCCCGTGTGGGCAGATCCTCCCCCTGCTGCCGTCCGGTGTCCTCTCGACACGAGTTTGGCGCGGTTTCTGTAAGAGGTCTGCCCGCTGCTTGCCCTTCTTTTTTTGTTGGTATATATATAGTGTCTTAGTCAAAGTTGTTTTTACTCTCTGTTTGCTTGTGATAAGCGCAGCAGCTATTGGGTCGGGTCGTCCGTGAAGCGGGCGAGTTTGCCTTTCGGTTCTTTCGCGCGTTCAGTTCGTTTCTTCCCGCGTGTTCAGTTCATATCTTTTCGAGACTTCGGTTCCTTTCTTTCCGCATGTCCGGTTCGTTCCTTTCCGAATCTTCGATTCCTTTCCGAGCGTTCGGTTCAGTTTTCCTCCTTGATAGCGGAGGCCGGTCTCACTGGTTGGCCACAGTCTCGATGATGGATCTTGCCACCATGACCATCTGGTACATGTCCTCGGCGCAAGTCCACTCGTAGATGCTGTGCTCAGCCTGTTGTCCACTGTAGAGGCAGGGGCCGCCCTTCTGTCCCTTGGCTGCCAGCATGGCCGCAGTCGTGCCGCCACGCTCGCTGCGGGGAGTCAGTTTCACGCCCTCTTTCTCTGCTGCCTCGATGATCAGGTCGCCCAGGCCGGGGTACATCGTGTAGGCCACGTTCTCATACTGCATCACCTCGGGTTCGGCCTCGGTCACGACATAGGGGAAAGCTTTGGCCGTGAGCTCTGCGGCTTCGTCCAGAAGCTGGCGGAACGCGTCGCCCTCCTGGGCGTCGAAATAGCGCAGGCGCACTTTCACGAGATAGTTCTGCGGTGTCTCTTCGCCGTTCACGTCGATGAGGGGCTCGATCGAGTAGCAGTGGATGTAGCCCTCCTTGCCCTTGCTGGCCGAGGGATGAGTCTCGGGCGGCAGTTGTCCTATGAAGTAGGAAGCAGCGGTCAGCGCGTCGCCATACTGGTTGTAGAAGCCGTTGCCGGGGTGAGCGTTCTTGCCATGGAAGATGTAGTTGCGTCCAACCGCGGTGAAGTTCTCTACCGAGAAGGCCGTGGGGGCGTCGCCGTCCACGTCGATGACGATATCAGGCTGTCCGTCCACATATTTCTCCTCGAAGCGTTCGGCGGCACGGCCAATGTCCTCGTTTTGCGAGAAGACGAAGTGGAGGTCGCCATGCTTCAGCTTCTTGTCGTTGAGGATGGTCTCGATGAGCGTGACGAGGATCGTGCAGCCCGTTTTGTCGTCGGCGCCCAGCAGCGTGTATCCGTCGCTCGTGATGATGGTCTTGCCCACACAGTTGGCCAGGTGCTTGCCCTGGGGTGTCTCGGGACTGAGGGTGATGCCAGCAGGCAGTTGGATGTCGCCGCCATCGTAGTTGCGGTGTACGATAGGAGTGATTTCGCCGCCGGCACACTCGGGCGTGCAGTCCATGTGGGCCATGAACATGATGCTCGGCACGCCTTCGCAGTTGGCCGGAATCGTGGCATAGACGTACTGATAGTCGCTACGGCTGACGATCAAGTCCTTGTCTGATCCGATAGTGCGCAGTTCCTGCTCTATCAGCTCTGCGATCTCTTCCTGTCCATCGCTGATAGGAAACTCTGTGGGATCATAGGCGTCCCACGACTGGCTGTTGATAGCGGCGTAGGTCGTAAAGCGACTGATGATGGTCTCAATCGTCTTTTTGCGTTTCTTCTCCTTGGCAGCTTTGGGGTCGGGAGCCGGTGCGGCCTTGGCGGGCTGTGCAGCCTTTACAGCGTTGACGGGCTTCGGACGAGGGGTTTTCGGCAGCTGCGGGTGAGGTTTTCTCTGAGCCACGGGCTTCACCTTGGGGCGGGGAGCCGTAATGTTGTGGCTTGCGCGCAGCTTTTTCATTTGCTCTAGCATGAGCTTGACCTGAACGCTTGGGGGAATTACCACAGGTCTGACGGCGCGGTGTCTCTGCTGCTCAGTACGCTTTTTCGCATACGCGTCCACCTTTCGTGCCCCGACCAAGGCGATTGCCGAGGTCTTGGCAGGCGAGTTGAGCCTTTTCACCACACCCTTGATAAAACCTTTCAAGACCTGAGGTCTTGCCGAGGTAGGGAATCCTACCATTAGGACCAGTGCGAGCACGAGTGTGCTGGCGATGTAACTGTTTCTTCGTTTCATGACTTTGATAGTTTTGAGTTGATCATTTTGTTTATTGGTTCTCTCTTGATAGACCTCGTGCCGCTGGTCGGCCTTCGCTCTATGCTCATCCTTTATGACAGTCCGTCGCGCCTTTCTTGCGCTGCTGGTGTCGCCAGAATTCGTTTGCAAAGGTAGCTATTTCGCAAGCCGTGGTGCGCACATTTTCATTTAGATCGCGGTCCATGCGATTTTTCTCGATTTTTCTCGCTTTTGCTCGCTATGCAGGCACGGCGTACACGACTACTGGCGTGGCGAGCACGGCGATCAGTTTGGCCCATAGCCTCACGTGCGTGTCCATGCGCGCATAGGTCAGTGAGGCCAGACACACCATGAAAAAGATGGATAGAAAGAAGCCCAAGAGGATCAAAACCTCCCATAGGTGCTGGCAGTTGGCCATACGGCGGAGTGCGAAAAAAAACAGGACGAGCGTGGCGGACCACTCTGTCGGAAACAGGAAAAGTCTGATGATGTTCATACGTAGGTTTGTTTTGATGATTTGTGTGCAAAAGTACCCGTTTCCCTATCAAATGCGCGCACATTTTCATTTGGTTCGTCCATAGTGTGCGAAATGTTCGCCAAAACGTGTCTTTCGAGCGGGCGCAGAGGGGCGCAAGACGCCAGTACGGGCTGCAATCGATACGCCGATCACAGCCCGTACTGTACTGACAGCGACTATCCTGTCGGTCCAAGCAAGAAGTGGTGCTATAAATTGCTCATGGCATAAAGTGGCACAACGTCTATGTGGCGGAGTGCATTTTGTGCTTCTTTGTCAATATACTCAAGCGTCCCAAAATTCTCCAAGGAAGTACGAACAGCATGGTGAAGGGCTTTCTTCCTCATAAATAGCCATAAGCTTTGCATACTGCCTTTGGTGGAAGCCTTCACTTCTATTGGTACAACCACCCCCTCTTTGGCCTCCAGGTAATCAATCTCCGCATTGGAACCCCTTGACATGTTCTGCCAATAATACATTTCTGCCTTTTGGAAACAGTCATGGTTCTTGACGAGTTCCAAGCCTGCGAACATTTCCGAAGCAGCCCCTTTGTTGAAAAAATCAACTTCCGAAGCTAAAAGGACATTGGCGGCAGGAGTGCCCAGCATGGTCTGCATCAGTCCCAAGTCTAAAAAAAGATATTTCTTGTAGCCATCATTTTCTTCTGCTCCCAGTGGAACACCATTTCCATCGCTATGCGTCACCGGCTTTATCAGTCCCGCCAATGTCAATAGACGAAGCGCGTCTTTGATGACCGAAGAGCGAACATCGTTGGCCACCTGTCTATAGACAAACTTGCTGCCTGCCTGCAAAGCTACGGAGCGCAAGACCTTTCTCAGCAAAGCTGGAGACACGCGCGACTTATACTTGGCAAAGTCATCTTGGTAGGTGTCCAAAATATCATTGTGAACATGGGCGCATTCGATGTAGCTTTTAGACTCAATCCATTCTGTGACCGCGGCTGGCATACCGCCCACGAGATAGAACGTCTTCAATTGTTCCACCAGTTTGTTGTGGACGGCATCGGGAAGCGGAGAAGAAGGCGAAGCCTGGTGCTTGTAGCTGACCGTCGTTTCCAGTCCTTGCGCCATAAGAAATTCGTCAAAGGAGAATGGGTACATGTATAGTGAGCGTATTCTCCCCACTCCAAAAGAAGGCAGCTTCTCCAGGGTGAACTCCAGCAGAGATCCCGCGGCTATGACATGTAGCTCTGGATAATCCTCTTTGAAATAACGAAGCGACATGATAGCTTCCTGGCTCACTTGTATCTCGTCTATGAAAAGCAGCGTCTCCCCAGGTATGATAGGAATGCCTGTGGTGGCACTGATTCCCTCACAAGTCCTATGCACGTCAATATCCTTTGGAAAAAGTCCTCGGATAGATGGTTGACTCTCCAAATTGATCTCCACAAAGTATTTAAACTCTTTGCCCAACTGGCGTACAGCAGACGATTTCCCCACCTGTCTTGCCCCGCGTATCAGCAAAGGCTTCCTTCTTTGAGATGTCTTCCATTCCAAGAGTTTTTTGTCTATGTTTCGCTTGTAATACGTCATTTTCGTGTAATTTGCTGATTCACAGTGCAAAGATACGACTTTTTGCTAAAAGTCAGGGCAATCGGAGGCTATTTTTTGCTAAAAGTCAGGGCAATAAGTGGCTTGTTTTTGCTAAAAGTCAGGGCTATCGGAGGCCATTTCTGCTAAAAAGTCGGGTCCGTGTCCACGAAAGCGACCTATGCAACGCTATGGGATATCAGTTAAACGTCTTTTGCCATCCGGAGCAAGAAGTTTCAACTGGTTAGTGATACTAACCAGTTCGTTTCCTTCCTTCTTCAGCTTCGTCTTCAGATACTTCCAATAGTTGCGGTTCTTGGTATAATCGTCTTGGTCGTTGAGCACGCCCACGACATCCTAAACGTAACAATGTAACAATGTAACAATGTAACAATGTAACAATGTAACAATGAAAGCGAATGGGGTGAATACACCTTTTTTTTATTGTATGATAATCCAGCGACCAGACTTCTGTGACCCCTCGCGACGAATCATGTTGTCGTCTTGCATCCTCTTAAGATGCTTAGATATAGCACTCCTGTTGATATTCAATCTGTTGGCCATTTTGCGCGAAGTGATACTTGCGTTCTCGGATATAAGTTGCAGAATGGCCTCTCGAGTTTCTGGTCCACCTTTCTGGTCCACCTTGCTTGTTTTTGGTCCACCTTTCTGCTCTCCATTTTCTTCTTCGAATGCGAAGTCATCATCCATAGATTTCTTGTATTGCGGGAAGCAAGGCAATACAAGAGGTGCGAAGGGATATCATTGCCAGTTAAGCCGTTCTTGATGCATTTTTGATACACAAGCCTAATCAACATTCACTCGTTCTCATTGTTTCTCAATTACAAACTATCGTAATACTTTCTAATTTTATTTGCCATCAATAATCGGCGGTCTTCCAAGAAATGGACATAATCGTTATGGTCCATTTTGAATACTTCAGAAGGAATGCAATTCATAGTAAGATTCTTCTGAAGTAAATCTTCATCCGTAATTGAACCACAAACTGCTACTTTTGTTTGACATTGTTCTAATGCAAGACTAAAATATTCCTTTGGAGACTTTTTGCCGATAGACTCATTGACAGGTCTATCAAGATAAGCATAGTTTGCATCTTGATTATACAGATTCTTTGTATAGTGATTGTTTATCAAGTATTGCTTTGGAAATACATGATGCACATCGCCTCCAAGACTGATAAGCTCTCTAACAGTTATATTTGTTGAAAGCAGAGATATGTCGTTGAAATAAACTTGTGAAGCCAAATATACTAGATATGTTGGATTATTTGTAGATGTCACTGAAAGATTCTGTGGAACAGCAATATTCCAGAAATTCTCAGACAACATAGCATCTTCCATAGCTTTTAACATAGCTGGCACTCCTTGTTCAGTTATTTGACGAATATCACGTGCAAAAGCTGATTCTGGAGAACTACTGTATCGGCCTGTCAGAACAGACAAGACATACCATTTCTGTACTATTCTTTTTCTTTCTGCAACAGGCACGTCTGATTCTTGTAACAACAAATGAATAGTATAGGCAAAATCCAGTGCCATATTTGAAGTAACCATTTTGTTGGATATGAATCCAGCAGACTTAATGGCTATCATAAATTGCGTAAAGTTGTGCTGACTGATGACATTCAATACACCCTCATACATTTTATTGAAAGTATCATCAATTATTTCTTCCTTAAATTCACGTGTCTCAAAATCACGACCTGTAAGAAGTTGAACCAAATTGGCAAGTTTGGCTCGTTTCAATTTATGCATAAAAGCTACACGTATCACATCGTCACATCCTGGATCATATACCGTTTCCTTGTCGTCTGCAAGCCATGAAAGCTTTTGCAGATATGGGGTAGATGCGAAATCTTTATCGTTGTTTTTTATGTACTCATAATATGTCGGAACAACAGCCAAATGACTGAAATAATCAACGATCTTACGGAGTGTATTACCTCCATGTTGTTCATCTGCCGCCATTTTTGACATAACAAAATCTCCCTGACTCAAAGGAGTCCCCTTGGAGTTAATGCGGATAAATATATCAGTAACTACATCTATGTCAAGTTTTTCAGAAAGCTCTATAACGCCGATTTGAGTTGTTTCTACGCTTTTTAACAGATCCAAAACTTGCTGCAAGTCATTACCGGACATTTCTGGATTTTCTTCTATGTACTTTGGTATGAATGTCCATGAAGAGAATTTTGTACTGAATATCTCTGATATATCAGGAATCCAATTTTTACTCTTGATATGAGCTGGTGTTTGAACAGCAAACATTTCAGCTTCACTGTTTCCTTTGGCATATTCTAATGCCGCAAAAGGATTAAACGCGATCTTGACACGGCTTTCTTTGAATTCGTTATTGAACACTTTTTGTGCAGCTATCGCAGTCATAAGTGCAGTTATACGTTGCTGACCGTCTATGATTACCTTCTTACCAGAAGAAATCGTTCCATCCTTTAATTTTACATTAGGATTCTTCCACAGAATTATATATCCAGTAGGATAGCCCTTGTAGAGTGAATCTATAAGGTCCCTGACTTGGCTATTTTTCCAGACAAATGGTCTTTGTATTTCTGGAATAGCTATATCTTTTGCTTCTATCAACCCCAACAAACCTTTGATGGTTATAGAGGTATTATGAAATTTCTCACTGCTCATATCTTGTTGGCAAGTTGCTGTTTGTTCATGTCGTATGTTCACGTGATCGTAATATAGCTGCAAAGATACACAATTTCTGTGGATTTTTATCCGCGCCGATGGCTGTTTTTTGCTCCCTCAAGCTGTTTTCGTGATCGTCTCAAGGCAAATGGTGGATGCTCGGCATCAAAGCCCCTCTCTTTGCCTCACATTTGTTTTAGGATTATCGTGTCACCGTAGGGCCCTCGGAGGCCGTAGGGTGGGGGAAGCGGGGAGGCGCGATGCGAAATTCTAAACGTAACAATGTAACAATGTAACAACTGAGCAGGGGTAGGAGGCGAGGATATTTGCGAGATAGGGGCAACTAATCTAAGACAAATTGATTTCTTAATTATCAACAACTTGTCTCAAATTAGCAGACCCTATACAACCACCTTACCAAGTGATAATCTTATCTACGATTTCTTGTTGCTCCAAACTACTTCTTCGCAGATAGATACGTGTTGTCTCTATGCTTTCATGTCCCATGAGGTCTGCAAGCAATGCGATGTCGTTGAACTTCTCCAAGAAATTCTTGGCATAGCGATGGCGGAAAGAGTGAGGGAAAACCACTTTCTCGTTTAAACCATACTTCACGGCATAGTTCTTCAACTGCTGTGATATACCTCTTGTGGTGATACGCTCGCCAAAGCGATTGAGAAAGAGATAGCCACTTGTACGGTTGAGAGTCTGCAACCACTTTTCTGTTTCCGTGCGCAATGTCTTGGGGATATAGATACGCCGTATCTTGCCACCCTTGGTGTAGATGTCGTAGTAGCCCGCTTGCACGTGCTCAATCTTGATTTGCACAAGTTCGCTCACTCTGGCACCAGTCGCAGCCAAGAAACGCACCACAAAGTACCACTCCAAGTTTTCTTCTTTCTTCAATTTGTTCTTCAAGAAGGTGTAGTCGGCATTGCTAATGACATTCTCCAAGTACGAACGCTGCTGTACCTTGACCGACTTCAAGCGGAGTTTCGTCTTGCCTACAAATACAAGGTACTTGTTCAACGCCTGAATACGGAGGTTCACCGTCTTTGGCTTGTAAGTCTCAATCAAGTAGGTCTTGTAAACCAACAAGTTTCTCTTGTTCAACTCTTTGTGTCGTGAGCCAAACTCCTTCACGGCATACAGATATGCCGAAATCGTGTTCTTAGCCATATTTCCTTGGGTTAAGAACTCTTCAAATTTGTCTAATTCCATTTCTATTCGTTTATTAGTAAAACATAAAGTTGTCCATATAAATAGGCATGGATTTGTTCTATGAGTTCCTATTATGAGAAGATGCTTGCTACGGGGGAGGTGAAGTGCATCGATGAGGAAATACCGTTTGAGATACCATCATCTTGGAGTTGGGCAAGACTTTTGAATGTTTCGATATATATACAAAGAGGGAAGTCTCCTAAGTATTCACCGATAAAAAAGTATCCTGTTGTTGCTCAAAAATGTAACCAATGGGCAGGATTCTCTATTGACAAAGCGCAGTTTATAGAGCCCGAATCCTTGTCCAAGTACGCTATTGAGCGAATTTTGCAAGATGAGGATTTAATGTGGAACTCCACAGGATTAGGAACATTGGGGCGAATGGCTGTATATTACGCAAAGCTTAATCCTTATGAGCTGGCTGTTGCAGATAGTCATGTAACAGTCATCCGATTGTTTAAACCCTTTGTGTCTCCTCTTTTCTTCTATTTTTACTTCGTAAGTCCAACGGTTCAAAGCGTAATAGAAGACAAATCAGATGGCAGTACTAAACAAAAGGAACTTTCGACTACAACTGTATGCAATTATCTTGTTCCTATACCACCAAGAAACGAACAGACACGAATAATATCAAAGGTTACGTCTTTACTACCTGTTATAGAAAAGTATGGAACACAACAAGAGAAGTTAGAAAACTTGAATAGAACAATAAATGAACAAATAAAAAAATCCGTCTTACAAGAAGCAATTCAAGGGAAACTGGTTCCGCAAATTGCAGAGGAAGGCACAGCCCAAAAACTGCTTGAACAGATAAAAGCTGAGAAGCAAAAGTTAGTGAAGGAAGGTAAGTTAAAGAAGTCTGCCCTCAACGATTCTGTTATCTTTCGTGGTGACGATAACAAGTATTGGGAGAAGTCGGAAGATGGGGCTATATGTATTGATGAAGAAATACCATTTGAGATACCGTCAAATTGGGCATGGGTACGACTTGACGATATTTGCTCTTTTATACATAGAGGCAAATCACCCAAATATAGCCCAATAAAGAAATATCCTGTTGTAGCTCAAAAATGCAATCAATGGACTGGATTTTCCATAGAGAAAGCAAAGTTTATTGAGCCGAAGAGTATTACATCTTATAATGATGAGTATTTCTTGGAAGATAAAGATTTGATGTGGAACTCTACAGGATTGGGAACATTGGGTAGAATGGCTATATATTACACGCTACTTAACCCTTATGAATTGGCTGTTGCTGACAGCCATGTTACTGTAATTCGTCCATATAAAACGTACATCGTTTCTGAATACCTGTACTATTATTTTGCAAGTAATACAGTTCTGTCTGTTATTGAAGACAAATCGGACGGCAGTACAAAGCAAAAGGAATTAGCAACAAAGACTGTAAAAAGCTATCTTGTTCCACTACCACCATTTGCAGAACAACTGCGTATAGTACAAAAGATTAAGTCTGTAACAAGTATTATGAGCAAATAGGGAGCGAAGTAACCGAGATAGAACTTCCTTTTGACTTTCCAAGTACTTGGTCTATTGCTCGATTAAATGCTGTTTGTCAACTTACAGACGGCTTGAAAACCATTGGCAAGCAATGCTTGTTAGATGCAAAATACTTACGTGGTAAAAGTTCTGAAACTATAGTAGAACAAGGTAAACTTGTATATAAAGGTGACAATATCATGCTTGTGGACGGTGAAAACTCTGGTGAAGTTTTCATCGTACCACAAGATGGCTATATGGGTAGTACATTCAAGCAGTTATGGATAAGTTCCTCAATGTACGAACCTTATGTTTTAGCTTTTATACAGTTCCATAAAGAGACATTGCGCAACTCTAAGAAAGGTGCAGCAATTCCACACCTCAGCAAAGAACTTTTCTATGGTCTTATAATAGGTATTCCACCATTACAAGAACAAAGAAGAGTTGTGCAAAAGATAGAGCAATCATCGAAGTTGCTTAAATAGTTGTTCGATTTTGTTTACGATACGTTTTTGCTCCTCAATTGGAGGCAGTGGATATAGATAATCTTCAATATGACAGTTGTTTATGGAGGGCGAATTATCACCCTTCATAAACGCATTAAGACCATCAACCACATAATTTGACAACATCAGATGAAACAAAAACGGAGAGTGTAAACTAAACTGTGTCAAGCTACAATAAAAGTAGTTTAACACAGTTTT
>ENA-OZFG01000081-OZFG01000081.1-human-gut-metagenome-genome-assembly--contig:-NODE-81-length-31690-cov-14.551383_pt1 | contig 31690 bp, 25 predicted proteins | sample MGYA00244617_ERZ653632 | MGnify/ENA primary metagenome ERZ653632 (study PRJEB26926, sample SAMN06165167) | human gut metagenome | biome: ENVO:00009003; feature: ENVO:2100002; material: ENVO:00002003...
GGCTAGGAGCTACTGCCCTTTCAGGGCGTGTGGAGCTTACATGCGAAAGTTGAGTTAAGAAGCATCAAGGCGGAACCCTCATGGGATTCCGCCTTGATAGTATATAGCGAGGGACGAGTGATTATCTCACAACCGTCTTCTTGCCGTTGATGATATAAATACCCTTCGGGAGCTTGCCATTGCTGTTGACACGCTGTCCCTGGAGGTTATAGACAACCTTCTCAGCAGACTGCTGCTCCGGAGCCACCGTAGTGCCTTCAATACCGGCTGCAGTATTCAACTTATAGATACGGAGCGCACTGGGGTTGCTGCCCACAACAGAGGTGAGGTAGTTCTGATCGTCGATGCTCAAGAGATGGTTGGCATAGTTGGCGGTGAAGCTGATAGAAGCCTCGCCATTGTTGATAGCCAGATCAAAACGACCGTTGGTGAGCGAAGAGGTCGTGGTCAGACCATCACGGCTGATAGCCAGATAACTATTGCCAACCTTGAGGGCCCAGCTAGTCGTGTTCTTACGAACAGTGAAAGCCTGGACGTCGCCATTGGCGATAACCAATCCGTCCTGGGCAACGTTGACGGCAGCCACCTTGCCAAGGCCATCACGGAAGGTCGTACCTACAGAGAGCGTATTGTTGCCATTGACGACAATCACAGAGTCACCCGTCGCCAACTCATCGACCGAACGAACGAGTGAGTAGTACTGACCTGTGGTGGGCTTATACTCACCATCGATGGTGCGCTGGCGGAAGTTGAAGGTCGCAGTACCGTCCTCGTGCAAGAGCACGCGATAGATCTCGCTGTCATCAAGGTTGACGCCAGAGTAGAGCGGGAAGCGCGTGATGTTATTCACATTGTTGCCGTAAAGCTGTGAAGAGTTGACGCTATAGTTGATCTCACTCTGATCGGCAGTTATACAGTGGCAGCGCTTCTTTTTCTTCTCATTGTTGAGGGTATTGAATTGCCACTGGTTACGGTTGTAAGCGATGTGGGTTTCCATCACACCACCGGGATTGTTGGTGAGGAACCAGTTGCCCGGCTGGCGGTTCTCGATGATGAAATACTCCGAGACGCTATAGGGGTTGTTGATACGGACGGCGAAACCAGTAGAAGAGGTGTTCGGATCGGTCAGCGTGACAGCCTGTTCGTCACTGATAGTCGGTATTTCCAGCCAGCCCAAATAACTCTTCTCATAGGCTGTGTAGCCCACGGGACGATAGCCATTGCCTGCGTAGGGACCGCTATCCATGATAGAGTACATACCGAAGGCATTGTCGCCGCTATAGCTGTAGTTGGTCACATAGAGGTCGGGGAGACCCAAAGCGTGGCTGAACTCGTGGACGAGGGTACCGATACCATCCGTACGGTTCTGTGAATTGAGCTCGTTACCAACGAAATAGGAATTGAACTGGATTCCATTGATGGTCTTCTGAAAGTCGTACTCGTGCGGCCAAATGGTCTCAGGTGAACCGCCAGAGGCTTCGCCCTGACCAGCGTAGATGACAATAACGTTCTCCACCTTGCCTTCGGCATTGGTAAACTTAGAGAAATCGACACCCTGCTTAGCTGCAAGCTCTACGGCCTCGATCACCATATCCTCGGCACGGATGTCGTCACCGTTGCTGCCACCACGGTTAGCACCGTAATAAGAACGATCCTTGCTCAAATTGACGGTTGCGACAACCTGGAAGTCAGGGTTGAACATACCGTAGCTATTCTGGACGAAATAGTCGCGGACCGAGCCAACACTACCATACAGGTCCGAATAACCTTCCTCGGTCATGATGCGCTGGTAGAGCTCGATGGTGGAATTTTCCCGGAGCTTGACATCAGCATAGTTGACCAAAATCACAGGGATCTTGGTATTACCGATACTTTTGACAGCACCCAAAGCACTCGTGCCATACTTACCCAAACCATCAGCGGTTGAGGAATAGTGGACACGGCGAGGTCCCTCGTTGCCATCTCTTAGGTCGAGGACCTCAGGGGAAGCAGCATTGGTGGTGCAGGTAGAAAGGAACTCGAGCTCAGCCTGTGTGCGATCAGCGATATCGTGGGCCACGATGCTGGTCGGGACAAACTTACCATCAACGACCGTGGCGTAGCACAAATCGTAGTTGATATCGGGGTTGGAATACAGCACCTTCCCGTCGAGGGTGGTGTAATAAGCACAATAGCTTTCGCCATGCTTATAGACCTGGATGGTCGTACCATCACTTTGCTTCATCGTGTAAACCATACGCTTGGCAGGAACAGCATGTGCACCCAACGACATGGCTAACAACGAGAGAGAAAGTAAGCAAGCTTTTTTCATTCGTCAAAAAATATTTTCCAATTGATTATTTATGGCGACAAAGTTAGTAAAAAAAATATTGCCAACAAAGAATGTGGGGAACAATTAATGTTAAAGGCTCTTTAGAAAATGCTTAGGGGTTGAAAATAGAGACGAAGACACAAGCAAGAAGGACACAGAAAAGGTAAAATAAGGCATATTAAGTGCGTTCGTGGATGAAGTTATCTTCGAAGGGCTATGAAGTTAACTTTGTAGGCCGATGAAGTTAACTTCGTAGGGCATTGAAGTTAACTTCATAAAAAGAGGGGAATTAAAGGCAAAAGAAGAGAAAAGGGCCTTTTGGACCTAAAAAAGGGAAAAGAGGTAAGTTGAAAAGAAAAAGGGCAACGGAGCGGTGAAGATAGATGAAAAGGCAGAGAGATAATGTCAAAGAATTTTTAGTAAAATTATTACTGAAATTGAAAGAGGTGCGACCTACACAGGCCGCACCTCTTTAAAAAGAAAGTGTGTATCTAAAAGTAAAAATTACTTCTGAAGCTTCTTCACACCATTCTGGATGACAATACCCTTGTAATCCTTGCCAACCTGCTGACCAGCGAGGTTGAAGATGCGGTTGTCAGCGGGCTTGGTGGTCTTTACAGTTACACCAGCAATACCAGTGGCAAGCGGAGTGAAGTGCGAGTTGCAGTAGAACGGGGTAGCATAGCCCTGATCGTTAACAACTTTAGAGAATCCACGATAGTAAACCTCGGGGAAGGCAACCTCACCATTGTTGTAAGTACCGCCCTCAATAGTTGTCATATCAAAGTCGGGAGTAATGATACTTTTACCATCTTTACCTTCCCTGATAGCAACACCACGGAGCAAAATGTACTTGCCGTAGGTTGCATGATCTTCCTCATTGGAAATATAAAGGAGAGGCTGACCAGTAGCCATGGTAGCATTCTCACCATCAACATCGATGGAAAGCTTGCAACCAGCACCAGTAGCAGTCAAGAAGTGGTTATAGACGTCAACAACACCATCAGCAACGGCACTATAGTCAATCCATACAGGCTGCTCAAAATCAACCCAATCAGACTTCACAGTATAAGAACCAGTATGAATAGCATTGGCGTGACCAATCGTCGGACCAATATTGCGCATCACATAAGCGTTCTTATAGGTACCTTCAGCAACGATAGCGTAGTAACCCTGGATCGTATCATTCGGAGTAAGAAGACCCGTGGCGGGATCATATTTGCAAACGAAATCGCAGAAATAGTCGTTGGTGCTAACGCCGAAGAAGACAATAGGTGACTGCTCATTACCGATTTCGATGGGAGCACCATCACCAAAGTACTGACGCATAGGCACGGTGAAAGTATTGGTAGCCTCGTCAAACTTGCCATACACATGACCGAAGGCGTTGCCATAGATATTCCACTTCACATTGAGCGTGTTGCCCTCGTCATCCGTGACATTAGCAGTGTACAACGTGTCGGTGGTAGAGAAGTTAATCTCCTTCTCCTCATCCCAGGCATTATTAACGAAGATACCGATGAATTTCTTCGTGTCAACCTTTTTAGCGGGAGCCTTCTTGGCGACACCCTCAAACTTAACTCCATTGAGACCGCTCAACTTCAGGGTCTGATTTGCGAACGGAGCCTTCTGGAGATCCTGCTGCGCAGAAGCACCCATGCAAGCTGCGAAAGCGCAAGTTACAAGTAAAAACTTCTTCATTGTTTTGAAAACTTTTTAATTAATTAAAAAAATAATGATCAATAAGTATATCTCCCCCCTGCCCGAAGAAAGGCAGGGGGAGAGAAAAGAGTTTATTACTGCTTTGAACCGCCGAACGGATACATGACCTGAGTAGCGGTGAGCTCGAGAACATTCTCCGGATGAGCAACCTGGATCAGCTTCATATAAGTCGGCTTACGCGGGTTGTCAGTCTCCAACTTGAGACGGAGTTTGTTGCTCAGAGCGGAGAAGGTCTTCAGGACCGGCGTGAGCTTGTAGCTCTTCATGAATACCTGAGCGGCCTTATTGGTGGGTGAGTTACGGTTGTACTGCAAAGCCATCTCGTCACCTGCCTCATTCGGATCACGAACCGTGAGCTCGACGTAGAGGTAGTCACTGCTCAACCATGCGTGGAAACCGAACTTGTTATTATAGGTACCAATCATAGCCTGGTAGAGAATAGCTTCCTTACCATTGGCAGCCGTCTTGATAGCCTCCATGAAGTCGTTCCAAGCACCCTCAGCGTAAGGACCAACCTTGCTGCCATCGAAGAACCACTGGCCCTTCTTGAATGCATCAACAACAGGCGGCACAACCGTCTCAAGGCAGATGCTGGCATCACCCTGCGGATAGAAACGCTCATCAGAGGGGTCATTGTAATCCTTAGAGAAGTTGGTGAACTTCTTGCCACCGATCTCAACCTCCTTGTAGAACTTATAGCCCTCTGGAGTAACGATGTAAGGATAAGCGTAGGCCTTCATAGAACCAGTAGAATCAGAATACTGGAAAATCAAGCTGTGATAGTCGCCATACTGAGTAGCCTCTGCCAACGTATCAGTACCAGAAAGAAGCGTGTAAGAGCTGGAAGCCATGAACTTCTTCACATCTTCAACCTCCTGAAGGTAGGTTGCCCAGTCCTTATCAGCCTCCATCGGGAGCATGAGGATGCGATCACCATGCTTCAGACCCTGAAGAACGATCGTGTCGGAAGTACACTTGAGCACGCGGAACTCGAAGTCGCCTTCGAAACCAGTACCAGCCTCACCGTAGTCATCATTCTTCGGATCAGCAAAGTAGTGGAACAACTTATTATAAGTATCGAAAGAGACAACGACACCCATAGACTGGTTGACAGTGAAGTGAGCCAATGAAGACTCCGTAATCAAGTTGCCAGAAGCATCGAGACCAGCCTCATGGTTCTTACCAGCCTTCTCAGAAGCAATCAGAACCGAGTCACCCTGGAACTTGCAGAGTACATTGTAGCCACCATAGGTGACATCACCATAGTACTCCATGCGCCATCCGTTGGATGCTTCCTGGAGGGTCTTCTTGACCTCGGCTACGGTCTTAGAAGCACGCTCAGGGGCACTCTCAGGAAAATAATTGTCCACGTCGCTGGTACAAGCGTTGAACGCTATGAATGAAACCAGCAGTGCGAATAAATAACTAATCTTTCTCATTTCTAAATAACCTTAAGCGTTGCTTTTAATTCTGATTTAAATCACGAAGATTCAAGCGAATTGCCTCCGAAGAGCGGCGCAGCAAAACAGCACGCATCTCATCGATGTCGATATTCCAGCTTTCGCTGAAGTAAGCACGAACGGCAGCGAGCTTGGTCTGCAGGAGGGCGGAACCCTCGGGGCCAGCCTTTGCAAGAATCATATCCCATGCAGACGGGGTCATCGTAACATACGTGGCATACATCTCGGCGAAGTCCTCATTGTACTCAGAAGAAGCATAGGCGGTTACGAAACCTTCCTTAGCCACCGCCGTATCCTTGAGGTTGGCCCAGTCCTGAGAGTGGTAAGATCCACCGGTGATGGTCTGGTAGTCGGTGCTGTAGTTCTTCTGTTGTGTCAAGATGTGGCAGAACTCATGGTGCATCGTGTGGAAGAACCAGTAGTTCATGTCGATGGGCACCTCACTACGATCAGCATAAGGATTCTCAACATTGATACTGGGGTTATCGATATCCAAACGGTTGACACCGTAGAGCATAATCTTCAAACCACCCTCAGCAGTACCCAAAATGATAGATTGGTTGGCACTATACTCGTTGGAACCGATGAGCTGCATCTGACGCGGGCAGTACTTCTTAAGGAAGTTGCGACCCTTGCCCTCATAATAGGTAGCGGGATCCTCGCGCTTATAGATGGAGTCGAAGACTTCAGAATAAGCGTCGAGCCACATGTGCTTCACGAGGATAGCCAGTGCCTTGGACTTTTCAACATCGGCCGGAATGACGTTATAGACCTGATCCGTGAGCTTATCGTTGTAACGATACTGGAAATCGATGTTGTACGTCTCCAGATAGTTCTTGGTAAGCCACTTGTCAAACTCACCATTGGCCTTGATAGTATCACCTGCGAAAACTGACGTAGAGCTCAAGTCATCGTCGCTGCAACCAGTGAGCACGAAGCCCATGCTGCAAAGCAGGAGAGAGGCGAATAAATATATTCTTTTCATTGATAGATGCTATTTAAATTCAACGGGGGTTAGCTGTCTGACCAGCGCTAATGACATCCTGAGGCAACTGGATAGCACCTCTCAAGTCACCGGCCTTGAACGTAATACCTTCACCTCCGGAGATCTCATGCGTATATTCCATACCATAGCGCTTCAGATCGTAGAAGCGGAGACCCTGGAAGAGCGTATCCAGACGACGCATGTGGAGAATGAGAAGAATCAGGTTCTCCTGCGTGTTAACCTCGACACCATAAGAAGTGGTGTAAGGCTGCTGAAGGGTGAAGCCCTGCGGGTGCAACTGCTTACGGATAGAATAGTCACGAGGACCATCGAGAACTGCGGGCTGGTAGTCCATGTTGGTGAAGAACGTATCGACCACGGCCGTCGTCAGAGTAGGACGGATCGTGGAACCTTCCTTCTCTTTGCAGTGGCTGACCATCCACATGTTCATATCCTTCAGCGCGTTGGCAGTATCGTTCTTCAGGGCATAAGCCTCGGCACGAACCAATAGCGTCTCATCACCCGTGAACGCGTGGTCCACGATGTGAGCATAACCCGTCTGGTTGATACGGTCCGTCACCTCGAAGTGCTCCCACATCGTCGGGAAAGCAGCGCAAGCAGAAGTACCATAGATCTTCGTAGAATAGTACAGCGTATTGTCAGAAGATCCCTGACCCCACGGAGCTCGTGCCCAATACGTGTCATAAGTAGCCACCATAGTGTTGTGAGCGTAGCGAGAGCTAACACCCGTGTTGAGGAAACGGGCACCAGAAGAGTAGGCCGTAATCAACATGAAGTTGGACTTCAAACCACTACGAATCACGGTATTGGAGATATCCCGAGCACCAGATTGCATGATAGAGGGGAAGTCGAAGAGCTGTGAAGCCACATCGGTACCCAAAGCACGGGTTGCATAGTTGATCGCCTTGTCGTAGTTCATGTAATACAAGTTGAAACGAGCAGCGAAAGCGTATGCAGCCTTAGTGTTCCAGTGATACTTAGGCACAGAGTAGATTGCATCATCGACAGCAGGGAGAGCCTCCTCGATATCACGGTTGATGTTGGCATAGAGCTGACGAAGCGTACCACGCTTATAGGTATCGTTGACGCTCTTCTCCGGCTCCAGCGGATAAGCCAGACCGAGGTACTCGTCGGCCTTCTCCGGGTTCCAAGCCATACAGAAGACGCTGGCAAGCTGCATCATACAGTAGGCACGGCAGAGCTTAGCCTCGGCCAACTGCGGAGCCAAAGCAGCGGAATCGCCATACTCCTTGATCGCCTTGATAGCCTCGTTGGCCGTAGCAACAGAACTATAATAACCGTTCCAAACACTGTTCGGGCAGTCGTTGCCAGCCGTAGATTTGACATTCTTGAACTGATAGAGCTCGTCAACAAGCTGGTCCACTCCATAAGAGTTACCGTTATTGCCGACATTATCAGAACTGATCTCAGCCATGACAGCTATGTGGTTATCCGGATAGGCAGAGGTGAGCAGCTGAGTAATCTTCTCCTTCGTGTCGAGCGTTGCACGATCATCTGGCAACTTGTCAAGATAATCATCGCAAGATGCCAACAACAGAGCGGCAATACCTAAAAATAAATATTTTGTCTTCATATTCTTGATTGCTGATATGTTTAAATTCCAAGACGAACCGTGAAGGTGAACTGACGTGCCATCGGTACGGCAACACCACCAGAGTTCATGAACTCAGGATCCTGACCGTTCAACTTCTTATCAGAGTAGATAAGGAAGAGGTTGGTACCCTGCAACTTCAAGCTCATGGAAGAGAGACCAATGTGCTTGATCAAGCTCAGAGGAACATCGTAAGCAATGGAGATCTCCTTCATACGGATGAAGTCACCCTTTGCGATACGGTTGTGTGAGTAGTTATAAGCCGTGTAGGCATAACCGAGGTAAGGGTCGCTCTGGAGCTGACGGTAGTCGGCGATAGCCGGGATGTCGGTGTGGTTCTCATCACCAGGCACAACCCAACGGTTCTGGAACTCCTTCGGCATGGCGGTGAGGTCAGAGTAGCCCGTGCTGAAAGCCGGATCGAGGCGAACCTTGTTGCCTGCTGCGTAGGTGATGAACACATTCAGGTGCAGACCTTTATAAGAGAAGGTGTTGCCCAAAGAACCAGAGAACGTCGGATCCGTCGGGCCCTCGTAGATGAGGTGGTCGAGGTTGTACGACTGGAAGTCGATGTCGCTCGTTACCAACTTACCATCCTGGTTGATGAACGTAGGAATACCAAGGTTGTTAAGACCTTGGAAGTCCATAGAGAAGAGCGCACGGTAAGGATAGCCCTTAGAGGTGAAACCAGAGCCAGCGATCATGTTGATCAGGCGGTTCTGAGACTGCAGATCCGTAACCTTAGACTTGGTGTGAGAGAAGATGAAGTCAGTGCTCCACTGGAAGTCCTTGGTGACGATATTGCGAGAAGAAATCGTGACCTCCTCACCATAAGAGCGCATAGAGGCAACGTTGGCGTACTTCATGATGGTACCGCCCTCACCCGTGGTGATCTTCGGACCAATCAAGTCGTAGTTGTTACGGAGATAGTAAGCCAGCTCCACATTCAAGCGGTTGTCGAGGAAACCGAGGTCGAGACCGAGGTTGAACTCGTGCTTCTTCTCATAAGTCAGATCAGGGTTGGCGAAAGAGTAAACCTCGATACCAGACTCCTTGTCTGCGCTGAACGGACGCCACGGGTTGTAGCTCTGTAAGATAGACTCTGCGTTCGTGATAGCAGGCTTATCACCCGTCAAAGAGTAAGAAGTCTTGAACGTAGCGTGAGAGAGAGCGGGACGAAGCTTTTCGAACCAAGGCTCCTCATGGATGTTCCAAGCACCTGAAACGTTCCAGGTCGGCAACCAGCGAGCGCTGCGGGCCTTACCCAGACGGTTGCTACCCTCGTAACGACCAGTGACGTTGAAGGTATAACGACCCTTCCAAGAGTAAGTAGCAGTAGCGAAGAAAGAAGCCTCGCGGCTATAGCCATTGCTCAAAGAGTAGTACATAGAGTTCTCCTCAGAAGCCTGCTTGAAGTACTTGTAGTCGTAGCTACCGAGCATACCCATGCCATACTGCATACCTACACCATTGAAGTAGGTAGAGCTACGGTCAACGTTGTTGACCTCCATACCACCATAGAGGTTGAGGATGTGGCGATCGTTGTAAACATCGTTATAAGAAGCAGTGGCACGGAAGTCCCAGCTATTCATCTTGTACTTGGTCTCGCGGAAGAAACCACCACGGGGGAGAACCGTCTGACGGAGGCCGTTGGGCACATCCGGGTCGAGGTACAACCAAGAGTTGGCGTCACGCATGGTAGCGTCGTCCATAGCACGGTAAGCCATAGCCTGGTTGGAGTTCTCCTTGATACGGTGATCCATCGTCGTGGTAGAGAACTTGTAAGCACCCAACACGCTGATTTCCACCTTAGAGATGGGCTTGTACTTCAACTCGGCCTGATACTTCAAGTCGACGATGTCGTAGTCCATGTAGTTATTGTCAAGCTCGTTCTTGATGTTGAACGGAGCGTAGTTGCGAACGTAGTACTCGTTAGGATCGAGCGTACGAGAAGAGTTCAACGCGTAAGAATACGGGTTGATATCGAAGTCACGAGACACAGCACCCGTCACGGCGTTGGTTGACTGGTTGCCGGTACCCGGAGCCTGCTGCTTACGGTAGCTGGCATTAGCAATCATGTTCAAAGACACCTTCTTGCTAATGTTGTAGTTGGCATTGATGTTGGCGGTGTAACGCTGCACGTTGCTACGCTTCGTCCATCCCGGGTCATCGAGGAAAGAGAAAGAAGTATAGTACTGAGCCTTATCCGTACCAGAGCTCATACTGATAGAGTGGTTCATCTGGATGGAGTTGGAGAACAACTCATCGAACCAGTCCGTATTGCGATACTCAGCCTCGCGGAGGTAGGCATTCATAGCCTCCTGCGTGTTGGCCAAACCGAAGCGACCATTGGTCTCATCGTACTCATTCATAAGGTGATACATCTTACCGAAGACACCGCTTGCGCTGGCGCGATAAGAGTTCATGAAAGAGAAGAAACCACCCTTCATCATCTCACGATAGACAGACATCTGCTCCTGTGAGTTCATGATATTGAACTGGTTGTAGTTCGGCTTCAAACGCATGGTGAACTCACCCGTATAAGAAATACGAGCGCTACCAGCCTTACCACGCTTCGTGGTAACGACAATCACACCAGCCATAGCGCGGGCACCGTAGATAGAGGTGGCCGAACCGTCCTTCAAGATATCGAAGCTGGCGATATCGTCGGCGTTGAGACCAGCGATAGCATTGGAAATGACCGTAGCGGCATCACCTGAGGAAAGAGCGTCAGCATCGACCTCAGTCACATCCTCCATGATGACACCATCGACCACCCAAAGCGGCTTGGAAGAACCATAAATAGAAGTAGCACCACGGACACGAATCTTCGGTGCCGTACCAAAGGTACCAGAGACGTTCTGCACACTCACACCAGCTGCGCGACCCTCCAACGAACGAGAGATGTCGGCGACACCGTCGAGCTTAGCCTTCTCTGCGTCGACTTTCGTTGCGGCACCAGTAAACAGACGCTTGTCCATCTTCTGCATACCCGTAACGACGACCTCACCCAACTGGTGACTGTCAACGTCGGCTTCCAAAGTGATTTTCATGTTAGAGGCACCTTTCACGGTCAAGGTCTTCATACCTACGTAGGAGACGACCAACTGAGGATGAGCCTCCGTTGTACTGATACTAAAATTACCGTCAATGTCGGTGGCAGTTCCAGTCTTCGTGCCTTTCACCATAACGGTGGCACCGATAACTGGAAGACCATCGTCACCCAAGACGGTTCCGGATACAGTGTTCTGAGCTACAGCTATTCCTATGGAGAACAGCAAGCAGACCAAAACAAAGCCTAGTCTTTTACCCATATAAACCCCAAAAATTAGTTATTAATTTGAATTACTTCAATACACAAGTACAAAGATAGCCATTATATCCCGAATTTGGAACGAAAGAAATAAAAAAATTAACTGACACACCTAAAAAAGTCGAATATACGGACAAACTTAGGCCATTTTTAACATTTCGAGGTGAGATTTTGGCTAAACTTATCTAAGAAATGTGCTCAACAGAGAACAAGGAAACGAGGCTGGGAAAAACGCTGGGATCTGTCCGAGCAACCGACAAGGGAAGACGGAACAATAGAGAGCAGAAGAATACAAAGCCAAAAAAAGAAGCGCAAAGGCTTGCACAAGGACAGAAAGGGGAATTTAAAGGCTTCATAATTTGCGAATTTGCGAGCCGCTGGACGATTGGGCGCAAATTCGCAAAATATGAGCAAGGTGGAAAAGGAAGAAAAACAAAGAAGAACGAGAAGAAGAAAGGAAATAATGGTATTATAAACAGCATATAATAAATGTACGCGCGTACATTATATATACACTCGCAAGAAAGGGAATAAAAGGAGGCATTTCCTTTTGCTCGTTGACACAATCTTTGTACCTTTGCATAACGGCAAAAAGAGCGGGCCAAAAGCAAGCTCCAAAAACAGGCATTTAAAACATGGCATCAACATACCATACGACAGGAGAGAGAAAAAAGCAAGGCAGGATTGAGGTGGTTTGCGGCAGTATGTTTTCCGGTAAAACGGAAGAACTCATCCGCAGACTGAAGCGTGCCATCTTTGCCAAACAAAAGGTCGTGATATTTAAACCCTCGATTGACACCCGCTACTCGGAAGCCGACGTGGTGAGTCATGACCACAACTCCATCTCCTCTACTCCCGTCAGTTCTCCGAAGAGTATCCTAAAACTCGCCCAGAATTTCGACGTGGTAGGAATAGACGAAGCTCAATTTTTCGACAAAGGCCTTACGAAGGTCTGCGACCAACTGGCAAACCAAGGAATCCGTGTGATCGTGGCGGGTCTCGACATGGACTACCTCGGCGTACCATTCGGACCGATACCAGACCTCTGTGCCATAGCAGACGAAGTGACCAAGGTTCACGCCATCTGTGTGAGATGTGGTGCATTGGCCTACTTGAGCCATCGCTTGACTCACAATAGCGAGCGGGTACTGCTGGGGGAACAGTCTGAATATGAGCCCCTTTGCCGTGAATGTTATCGAAAAGCCAAAGAAGAAGAAAAGGAGGAAAACAAATGAGAAAAGAAATCACTTTCGACCGGTTTATCCGCGGGGCACTCGTAGCTGCAGCCATACTGGCTGTCTTTTGGTTTGTGAAAGAACTGAGCAGCGTACTGCTGCCCTTCTTCATCGCCTGGTTTTTGGCCTACCTGCTCTACCCTATCGTAAAATTTGTGCAATATAAGTTGCATGTGCCTACTCGCGCTCTGAGCATCATCGTCACACTTATCTTCGTCACAGCGATTATTGGCGGCGTGACCTATCTGATCATTCCGCCCATGATCGAGCAGTTTGACAAACTAGGAAGTATCTTCACGCGCTACATCCAGCAGACAGCCCATACCAACAATATTGGCGAAATGGTGCGCGACCGGATAGCACAAAACAAGGAATCGATCGCCTCATTCTTCCGTAGCAAGGACTTCACAGAAACTGTAAAGACCACGATGCCAAAGGTTTTCAACATGTTGGGACAAACGGCCAGCATCGTGATCAGTATCGTGGCGAGCTGTATCACGCTGCTCTATATGTTCTTCATACTCCTTGATTATGAGTTTCTTACGGAGAACTGGATCCGAATCTTCCCCAAGAAGGTGCGCCCCTTCTGGCACGAATTGGCTACCGACGTGGAGCGAGAACTCAACAACTACATCCGCGGCCAAGGACTGGTAGCACTCTGCATGGGAATCATGTTCTGCATAGGATTTACGATCATTGGATTTCCGATGGCGATCGGTTTGGGAATCCTTATCGGCATCCTCGACCTTGTGCCCTACCTCCACTCCTTCGCCCTCATCCCCACGGTCTTCTTGGCCATACTGAAAGCGGCAGATACGGGTGAGAACTTCTGGGCCATCTTCCTGAGCGCACTCGCCGTCTTCATCATCGTGCAAATTATTACCGACATGGTGGTGACGCCGAAGGTGATGGGCAAGGCCATGGGACTGAACCCCGCCATCCTTCTCCTGTCGCTATCGGTATGGGGTGCACTCCTCGGATTTCTCGGATTGATTATCGCCCTGCCACTCACCACCCTCATCATTGCCTACTGGCAAAGATACGTGACGAAAGAGCATGAAGACCAAATCCCCCTACCCCTTGCTTCGAGCTCCGATGAGCCAAAGACCAAGAAAGGTGAGGAGACCGTTGAGCATCAATAGCTCATAGCCAAAATGATAGTCGAAGAGGCTTGAACAGCTATAATCGACAACGAAACAGACCAACGGACTTGCTACTGCGACGAAAGGAACCAGGCGATCGTTGGTCTTTCTTTTTGTAAATAAACCAAAGGCAAAGAGGCCGAGCAAGGGACCATAGGTATAGGAACAAAGGATGTAGATGGCGTCGATGACGCTGGTGGAATTGACTACACGGAAGAGCAAAATAAACAGGACAAAAAGCAAAGCAACCACCGCATGAGAACGATGGCGGAGCCGCTCATCCTTGGGCCGCTCCATGATATCCACACACCAACTGGTAGTGAGCGCCGTCATGGCACTATCGGCACTGGAGAAACTCGCTGCCACAATTCCGATCGTGAAAAAGACCACAACGGAAACACCCAACTGGCCTGTGGCAGCATACATCGGGAGGAGGTCGTCGGTAGCCTCAGGCAGGGCAACACACTGACGCTGCGCCAGTTGCGCAAGCAAGATGCCTAAACAAAGAAACAGAAGGTTGACAGGGACGAAAGCGAAGCCATAAGTACACATATCCTTCTGGGCCTCGCGCAGGGTGCGACAGGTGAGATTCTTCTGCATCATGTCTTGGTCCAAGCCCGACATGACAACAGCCACAAAGATACCACTCAGAAACTGCTTCCAAAAATATTGACGATTGGCTACATCATCAAAGACGAAGACGCGACTTCTCTCATCTGAAACGATCGCCTGGAAAGCATCCGTCAGAGAGAAGTGGAGATGGCCCATGACCTGGTAGATAATGAGCACCAAAGCCGAGAGGAGACAGAAAGTCTGGAAGGTATCAGTCCAAAGCAACGTCTTGATGCCACCCTTGCGCGTGTAGAGCCAGATCAGTCCGACCATGACCACTACCGTGAGAGGAAACGGGATGGAATAGGCATCGAAAACAAATCGCTGCAAGATGATACAGACCACATAGAAACGGACGGCAGCACCCGTCATCTTGGAAAGAAGGAAAAAGGAGGCACCCGTCTTGTAGGATCGTTGGCCCAGCCGCTCGCGCAGATAGGTATAGATGGTGGTGAGATGCAAACGATAATAGACTGGAAGGAGGACAAAGGCAATGGCAAAATAACCAAAGATGAAACCAAGACACATCTGCAGATAGGTCATGCCCGACTGGAGCGACATACCTGGAACAGAGACAAAGGAAATGCCCGAAATCGAAGCCCCGACCATACCGAAGGCTACCATATACCAAGGCGAACGGCGATTCGCACGAAAGAAAGTCTCATTGTCCGACTTACCTGCCGTGAGCCGGCTAAACAACAAAAGGACAAGGAAATAGACAATGACGACAAGGACTATCAGCATAAGATCCTTATAACAAAAATCCATAGGAGCACGAAACGTTCCGCACTCCTATGACAATAAGTATAAACTATATTCCAAAAAAGTAAACTGACGGCCTCGTAACAGTTCGCACTCCTTCGGGATGCCTTCGGGATGCGTTCGGGAAGTAGGGCTAAGCATCGCCCCGTATTTGCCTTAAGTTATGACCAACGACGGACATAAGTAACGTCCGGCGTCTAACATAAGCTACGACGGACGTTGGCCGTAAGCTACGACCAACGCTCGTCTGAGACGAAGCCCTTTCCGAGGGCCGCAGGTAGAAGTCCGAGGACTACTACTTCACCTGGACAACCAGATACTTGCTGGTGCTCCAGAACGTAGCCGGATCGCTGATGCGGAGGACATACTGACCAGAGGCGTCCTTCGTCAGGCTATAGCTGGACGTAGGATGAGAGGTCAGGATCTTAGCGTTCTTGGAGTAGAGCTTAAGCTCGCGCGTCTCGCGGATGTCGATCTTGGTGAAATAGTTCTTGTTGAATGATCCCTGAAGGACCTTGCCCTTGACGAGGACGTTCTGACGCTTCAGCTCCTTCTTCGTACCGAAGGCGAACCAAGCGGTATTGAGCTGCTTGTCCTGCGTATTGATGGTCTCGGTCTTTCTGTTGCTCTCGTTCTGCAAGTTCTGCTTCTCTGTCTGCAGGTTCTGCTTGTCGGTCTGGAGGTTCTGCTTGTCGGTCTGGAGAGCAGCCACATCGCTATTCAAGCCAGAGATGGTCTGGTCGAGCTCCTTGATATGGATGTTCTTCTTCTCCAGTTCGGCACGCAGCGCGCGAAGCTCCTTGTCCTTCTCGACGAGCTGAGCGTTGAGGGACTCGATGGCCTTCTGCATCTGCTCACCCTTGAAGCCCGTCGTGCGGAGCTGCTCCTGCAACTTCTTGATCAGATCGCGGTTCTCCTGCATACGCTGGGCGATAAACTGGATGTTCTCCTTGATCACGGCCGTCTTGTCACGACCTTCGCCATCCTTCGCCACCGTCACACGGTTTTCGGCCTCGTTGATCTCGGCAAAGCCCTGCTGAATCTCGTTCAGCGTACCCATCATATCATTGATCTCATTATCACGAGCCGTGATAATCGCACGCAGCGAGTCGTTCTGGATCTGCTCCGGGCTAATAGCAGGTTTCTTGTCCTGATTGCAAGCGGCCAACGACAACACGCAGGCGGCAATAAAAAATAGCTTTTTCATAATCGTTTTGGCTTAATTCGTACTATTTTGATTATTAGTCTCTTCTTTTCTCTTTCGATCACGTTTATGTTCCTTCACCTTGGGTGCTCCCGCCAGGACGATGACAAACTCGCCCTTCGGTTCCACCTCGCGGAAGTGGTCGATGACCTCGCGCAGGCTACCACGGACACTCTCCTCATAGACCTTAGAGATCTCGCGGCAGCAACTCACGCGTCGCTCCTCACCAAAGACCTCGGCAAACTGCTCCAGCGTCTTGAGCACACGGTAGGGCGACTCATAGAAAATCATCGTCCGTTCCTCGGTCTTGAGATGCTCCAGCATCGTCTGGCGTCCCTTCTTCTGCGGCAGGAAACCCTCAAAGCAGAAGCGGTCGCAGGGCAGTCCACTCGACACCAAGGCCGGAACAAAGGCCGTGGCTCCCGGAAGGGTCTGGACCGTAACGCCGGCGGCTATGGCCTCGCGGGCCAAGAGGAAACCGGGATCGCTGATGCCCGGCGTGCCAGCATCGCTGATCAAAGCAATGACCGCTCCAGCCTTCAGTCGCTCGACGAGTCCGGCAGCCGTGCCATGCTCGTTGAACTTATGGTGGGCGACCAGACGATTCTGAACCTCAAAATGCTTCAGCAGGACAGACGACGTGCGTGTGTCCTCGCAGAGCACCATATCGGCCTCGCGCAAGATGCGAATGGCACGAAAGGTCATATCTTCCAAGTTGCCCACAGGAGTGGGTACGAGATAGAGTGTTCCCATAACGGTTGCAAATGTAGGAGAAAATGGCGAAACGCCAAAATAAATTAAGTAATTTTTGAATATTCCCCCATTTAATAAGACCTTTGCTCGCCTTTTTTCTGCTTTTTGCATTCATTGAACCTTTCAGGGGTGGTAAAAAGCGGCATACAATGCACCTTGCAACGTCACAAAGAAGACACGAGAAAAGAAAGAAAGCTACCATTCCCCTACTTCGGACAAGCACCAGAAAGAGCGGAGGAAGAAAAAATATCGGCATTTTTTTGTTTTGTTCAATAAAAAGCCGTACCTTTGCACCCGCAAAATCAGACAACGGCTCTCTGAAGGCGAGCAATCGACAGAAGGAGCACGAGGACGAGGAAAGCACATGCCACAAGGAGACCTGTTAGCTCAGCTGGTAGAGCACAACACTTTTAATGTTGGGGTCATGGGTTCGAGCCCCATACAGGTCACATAGTGGTAATAGTCTTGACAATAGAAATGAGAGGACTTCGCTTGAAGTCCTCTTTTTTGGTTCTTCCGGAAAATCGAGTGATAGGGTTTGTGCTGTTGCCAATACGTCCTGCTGAGTTAGGGAAAACAACAAATACAACTTTTACAACAAGTAACAACCTACACGCTTCGCGCGTATTGCAATCCTGCTGCAAGGTAAACAACAAAATACAAGGCTTCGCCAGGACATTACGCCAGGAGAAATCAGCAGGAAATGTGTCCAAGGCGAAGCGTTGTTCATAGTTGTTTCCATTGCAGCAAGCCTTATGTCTGCATGGGCCTCGAAGAGGCGATTGTCCCCGCGAAGCGTTGTATCTTGTTGTAAAAGTTGTTCAAGTTGTTTTCCATGTGTCCACGTTGCATCACTCCATTTTCCGGAAGAACCTCTTTTTTGTTGATCCGATGGTTCGTGGGATATAGCCGAAACTACAGATCCAGCAGTTGGCGCAATTTCGGCATCCATGGCTCATTGGTGCCTACTGTCAGCACCTGGAAACCCAGCGCCTTGGCCGCATCCGTATTCTTGCGACTGTCGTCAATAAAGAGACACTCCTCGGCCTTGGCCCCTTCGCGCTGCAGCACCTGACGGAAGATCTCCGCATCGGGCTTGCAGATCCTCATCTCGTAGCTGAGGAAGAGGACGTCGAAATAGTCTGCGATGGACTTTTTTCGATCGGAGAAAGCACCACTACGCATAAATTCCATCATAAAAGGATTGGTATTGCTCAACAAACCCAGACGATAGGAGCTGCGCAGGGTCACGAGGTCGGCCAGCCGCTCGACCGGGACGCCTTCGAAGAATCCCAGCCAGCAGTCGCGGGCCTGCTCCCGTGAGACCGCATGGCCTACCACCTCGCCCACACGCTGGCAAAACGTGTCAGCATCAATGCGGCCTGTCTCCAAGTCGAGGAAGAAGTCGCGCTGACCATAGACTCCCATATAATAATCGGTATCAATACCGAGAGATCTGAAACGGCGAAACGCCTCTTCGGTATTCTGGTCGAAGATGACGCCGCCCATGTCGAAATAGATGTTCTTAATCATACTTTGTGTTATCCTTACTTGATGATGTTCTCCTTATATATATAGTAGCTCAACTTTCGCATGTAAGCTCCACACGCCCTGAAAGGGCAGTAGCTCCTAGCCCAGGGCATCGCCCTGGGTTATTACGGACGCAAACCTGTCGCCCTGTAAGGGCAAAAGCTTTAAAAATCCAGGCAATATATAAGGCTTTTGCCCTTACAGGGCGCCTTGCTGATTGCTATTATACCCAGGGCGATGCCCTGGGCTAGGAGCTTTTGGGCCTTCAGCCCGTTCTTGAACCACTTGCGAAACTTCGGTATAGTAACTTCTTAGTCCGCCGCCACTTTGAAGACGGCCTTGTGGATGAGCCCGTCAGCAATGCAGGGGGCATGACCGTCCTCGGGGAAGAAGATGACAAACTCGCCCGGCTTGAGGGTAATGAATCCGCGAACGGGAAGACCATCGGACTTGGCAAAGTCGCGATCCTCGTCGAAGGGGAGCGGGGGAAGCTCATCTACGGGCACAAAGCCGTAGGTCTCGGGGATGTTGAGCGGCAACTGGATATCCACCATCCGGCGATGATACTCCACGGCAGCCTCCTCCCTACGCTTCCCGAGGTCGTCCTCCACATTGACATAGAGACGGTCGCCATGGATGGGATGACTGCCATTGGGCAGGGTCCGCAGGTCGTGGTGCTGAAGAAAAGCCACCACGTCGGCAAAGAGCGGGTTGAGGGCCACATAGCGGGCCAGATTTTCAATCTTATCTACTATCATTTTCTCTTTTCCTTTGATTAGAGAATGCAAAATTAGGCATTTTATGTCAGAGAATGCGCTCAAAGGGGCAAAACATGCAGGTCAGACCGCTCGATTCATCCCTATTTCACAAAATATCGCTACCTTTGCATCAGCATTGCGAGATCCACGTGCCATAGAATTCAAGAAGAGGAAAAGAAATATGAGATGAGAAAAAGAATTCGGGATGCGTAATGGATTTCGAGAGAAAAACTAAAAGAGAGAAATGAAAAGAAATGAGATTTGCTATGTAGCCATCGTGGTCATCATCGGCGCCTCGCTGCTATTGGGCTTTGCCGAAGAAGTGTTTCATACGGACCTTGGCGGTCTGAAGTGGGCGGCCCACTGGGTGTCGTCGCCCGTCGCGCTGGCTATCGGCTTCGCCTTTGCGCTGCTGCTGGGCAAGGCCTTCCCAGCATTCAACAAGACCATGTCGAAGAAGCTACTGCAATATTCCGTCATCGGACTGGGCTTTGGCATGAACGTCGACAAGGCACTGGCTTCGGGCAGCGAGGGCATGATCTTCACCATCGCAAGTGTCTTTGGAACCTTGGGACTGGGCTGGTTCTTTGGCCGCAAACTGCTCCACGTGGATTCGCAGACCAGCTACCTGCTCAGTTCGGGCACGGCCATCTGTGGTGGGTCGGCCATTGCTGCCGTCGGTCCAATCATCAAGGCCAAGGCGGAGAGCATGAGCGTGGCCCTCGGCGTAGTGTTTGTGCTCAATGGCATCGCCCTTTTTCTCTTTCCCTACATCGGCGACGCCCTGGGCATGACGATGAAGCAGTTTGGCATGTGGGCCGCCATCGCCATCCACGACACCTCCTCCGTCGTGGGAGCCGGCGCGGCCTACGACCAGATGCACCCCGACTGGATCGCCTCGCAAGGAGTGAGCGCACTCGAAGTGGCAACGACCATCAAACTGACGCGTGCGCTCTGGATCGTGGTCCTGGCCCTGGTCACCCCGTTCTTCTTCCGTCAGACCCTCGCCCAAGCTGAGGGAAAAGCAAAACCGTGGTACAGTTGCGTACCGAAATTTATCCTCTGGTTTATCGTCGCCATCCTTTTCAACACCTACGTGCTGAGCAACGCCTCGATGATCGGCGAGACGGCAGCCAATATGGGCAGCCAGTTTAGTGGCGCCATCAACAAACTCGCCAAGCACCTCATCACGCTCTCGCTCTTCTTCATCGGTGCCTCGCTCACCCGCGAGACGCTCCGCAGCGTGGGCATCAGACCGTTGGTGCAGGGCGTATTGCTCTGGATCAGCATCAGCAGCATCAGCCTCGCCTATATCTTCTGGGTGGGATAAAAAACTAAAAATGGAAAAGGTCATGAAAGCCTTGTCGCTGCTGGAACTCAACACCCTCGTCGGGGAGGTGATAGGCCAGACCCTAAGCCGCTGCTACTGGGTGGAGGCCGAACTCTCAGAGGTGAGGGAGCGCGGGGGCCATTGCTATATGAGCCTCGTGGAGAAGGACGAGGGGCGCAACACGCCAGTGGCACAGGCGCAGGCCCGCTGCTGGCGCAACCGCTGGAGCGTGATGCGCCCGTATTTCGAACGGGTGACGGGGCGGCCGCTCCACGCCGGAATGAAGGTGATGCTGCAGGTACGCGCACAATTTCATCCGCTCTACGGTTTCTCCTGGATTGTGGAAGACATCAACCCCGAGTATTCTCTCGGCGACATGATGCGCCATCGCCAGGAGATCCTGCGCATACTAAAGGAAGAGGGCGTGATAGACCTCAACAAGCAGACCCCCCTGCCCGTCTTTGCCCAGCGTATCGCCGTCGTCAGCAGCGAGACGGCAGCAGGCTACGGCGACTTCAAGAACCAACTGGAGCACAACGAGAGGGGACTGAAGTTTGCCACCCGCCTCTTCCCCGCCACCATGCAGGGCGAGACCGTGGAAGCATCTGTCATCGAGGCCCTCAACGCCATCTTTGACGAAGCCGACCATTTCGACGTGGTGGTCATCATCCGTGGCGGAGGAGCCGTGGCGGACCTGAGCGGTTTCGACTCGCTGGCACTGGCAGAGAACGTAGCCAACTTCCCTCTGCCCATCATCACGGGTATCGGCCACGAGCGCGACGAAAGCGTCATCGACTTCGTCTCGCACACACGGGTGAAGACGCCGACGGCAGCTGCCGCCTTCCTCATCGACCATCTGGAGACGACCTACGACAAGGTGATGAGCGCACAAGACTTCGTCGCTCACTATGCCAAGGAGCGCATGGCGACAGAGAAGCAGCGACTGCACACACTTTCCGCTACCATCACGTCGCTATTCTCCGTCGTCAAGGTGCGACAGGAGGCACGCCTCGCCCATCTGGGCGACCGGCTGACGCATAGCGTGGAACAGAGGCTCAAGGACGAGAGACATCATCTCAGCCTGCTTGCCACCAATCTCCAGCCTCCCTTGGAACGACGGCTGATGAAAGAGCACCACCATCTCGACCTGCTGGAACAGAAGGCCCGCGCCCTCGACCCGCGCCTGCTGCTGAAGCGCGGCTACAGTCTGACGCTCCATGAAGGAAAGGTGGTGAAAGACGCGAAGCAGCTTCGCCCAGGCGACCTCATCGAAACCCACCTGGCGCAAGGCCGAATCCGATCAAAAGTGGAGGAATAGCACCACAAGCTGTAAAAACATACGCCTACTGATTGGATTCTCAAAAAAAAAGCCTATCTTTGCAGAAGATAGACTGCACCTCGGCATAACGAGCAAGCAAGCTTGACGTTCTGCGCTCGGTTTGCACTATCTTTGCATAAGAAATCAGTACACGGCGAAGAAGAAAACAAAGCAAAATATGAAAAAGATATTATTGTTAGGCTCAGGTGAATTGGGCAAGGAATTTACCATCGCTGCCAAGCGTGCCGGCCAGTACGTCATCGCTTGCGACAGTTACGACAATGCACCCGCCATGCAAGTGGCTGACGAGCGCGAGGTCTTCAGCATGCTGGACGGAGACGCCCTGGCAGCGGTCGTGGCCCGCCACCGCCCCGACATCATCGTGCCCGAGATCGAGGCCATCCGTACCGAGCGCCTCTTCGAGATGGAGGAGCAGGGCATACAGGTCGTCCCCTCGGCCAAGGCAGTCAACTTCACGATGAACCGCCGCGCCATCCGCGACCTTGCTGCCAAGGAACTGGGACTGCGGACGGCCAAATACTTCTATGCCAAGACGTTCGACGAGTTTAAGAAGGCTGCCGACGAGATCGGATTCCCGTGTGTGGTGAAGCCGCTGATGTCGTCGAGTGGTCACGGACAGAGCTACGTCCACAACGACGACGAGCTCGAGCAAGCCTACAAGGACGCCATGGAGGGAGCGCGCGGCGACGTCCACGAGGTCATCATCGAGGAGTTTATCGACTTCGACTCGGAGTTCACGCTCCTCACGGTGACGCAGAAGCACGGCCCTACCCTCTTCTGCCCGCCCATCGGCCACATACAGAAGGGTGGCGACTACCGCGAGAGCTGGCAACCGTTTGCCCTGCCTGCCGAGGCGCTGAAGCAGGCGGAGCACATCGCCGACGAGGTGACACGCGCCTTGACGGGCTACGGACTGTGGGGTGTGGAGTTTTTCCTGACGAAAAAGGGAGAGGTCATCTTCTCAGAACTCAGCCCACGTCCCCACGACACAGGTATGGTGACACTCTCACACAGCACCAACTTCAGCGAGTTTGAACTCCACCTGCGCGCTATCCTCGGCCTCGACATCCCCGCCATCCATCTGGAGCACAACGGCGCCTCGGCCGTGATCCTCTCGGGTGTGGAGAGCGAGGAGCCACTCGACTACCAACTCGACGCACTTTGCCACGAAGACCGCACGCGGGTGCGCATCTTCGGCAAGCCGACCGCACACGTCGGAAGGCGCATGGGCGTGGCACTCTGCTACGACGAGGTGGGGTCGGACATCAACGCCTTGCGCGAAAAAGCCAAGCGGGTGGCACAGACAGTGCTCGGCACAGACCCCTATATGAAGAAATAAGAACGCAGCAACGGAGGACAGCAAAGAATGCTTGGAAAAATCATCCCGCTATCGAAGATCACGGACCGACGCGGCAATCTCACCGTGGCAGAACAGTTGAAAGACGTGCCGTTCGAGGTGAAGCGGGCCTACTGGGTCTATGACGTACCTGGCGGCGAAAGCCGTGGCGGACATGCCCACAAGCAGTTGTACCAACTGATCGTGGCCTTGAGTGGCAGTTTCACCGTCAATCTCGATGACGGCAAGGAACGGCAGAGCTATCTGCTCAACCACCCGTGGGAGGGTCTGCTCATCACGCCAGGCATCTGGCGCACCCTCGACGACTTCTCTACGGGAGCAGTCTGCCTCTGTCTGGCCTCGGAACTGTATGAGCCAGAGGACTACATCTACGATTACGAGGAATTTCTCAAGTACAAAGGATGTTCGAGATAAAGCGCTATGAACCCTTGCACGAGCAGGCTTGGAATGACTTCGTGGCTCGGTCGAAGAACGGCACATTCCTCTTCGATCGCCGATTCATGGACTACCATAGCGACCGCTTCGCGGATAGCAGCCTGATGATCCTGCGCAAAGGGCGCATCTATGCCTTGCTGCCCGCCAACCGCGTCGGCGACACACTCCACTCCCACCAGGGACTGACCTACGGAGGACTACTGACGGACGCCAAAGCGACGGCAGAGGGAGTCATGGAGGCCTTCGGCGCACTCAACGCATGGCTCCGGAATGAGGGCGTGAGGCGAGTGACTTACAAGGCGATGCCATGGATCTACCATCGGCTGCCCGCCGAAGAAGACCTCTATGCGCTGACACAGGTCTGCCACGCCCGCTTGCTGACACGCGAGATATCCTCCACCATCCTGCTGCAACAACCGCTCCGCTTCACAGAATCGCGGAAGTCGGGACTGCGGAAGGCCCTGCGCGAGGGACTCTACATGGAAGAGAGCGGTGATTTGGCTGCCTTCTGGCAGATGCTCGACGACAACCTCGCCTCGCGCCACCACACCCACCCGGTCCACTCGCTCGACGAGCTGCGCCTGCTGCAAGGGCGATTTCCCCAGCAGATACACCTATACCTTATATATAATAAGGAGAAAGAACCGGTGGGAGGAACTTGGGTCTTCGACACTGGACAGGTGGTCCACACGCAATATATCGCCTCAACGAAGGAGGGAAAAGCGCATGGTGCACTCGACCTGCTCTTCGACGAACTGATCAACCGTCGCTATCGCGAGGGCATCTATCTCGACTTCGGCAAATCGACAGAGGAGGGCGGACGTGTGCTCAACGAGCATCTGATATTCCAAAAAGAAGGATTCGGAGGACGCGGCGTCTGCTACGACACCTACGAATGGGAACCATAACGGGCTGAAAGAAAGGCTGTCCGACAACGGGAGACCCAACATCTTGTCTTGTATAAAAGCATGATAGAATACTTATCATTACAGAAAATCAACGCCCTGCATGAGCAGGAGATCGTGGAAGCCGTAGAGAAGGTGGTCCGCAGCGGATGGTATCTGCACGGGCAGGCCACGGAACGCTTCGAGCGCCACTATGCCGACTTTATTGGCACACGTCATTGCATCGGCTGCGGCAACGGGCTGGATGCGCTGACGCTCATCTTCCGTGCCTACAAGGAACTGGGCGTGCTGCATGACGGCGACGAGATACTGGTGCCAGCCAACACCTTTGTGGCCTCCATCCTCTCCATCACGGAGAACGGACTGCAACCCATACTGGTGGAGCCCGACTACGAGACCTTGGAGATAGACGAGCGCCTCATAGAAAGCCACATCACGGACCGCACGCGGGCCCTGCTGTTGGTGCACCTCTATGGTCGCTGCGCCTATACGGACGAAGTAGCGGAACAGTGCCGACGCCACGGCCTGCTGCTCATAGAGGACAACGCACAGGCCCATGGTTGCCGCTACGGTAACAAGCGGACGGGGTCCCTGGGCAATGCTGCTGCCCACAGTTTCTATCCAGGCAAAAACTTAGGAGCCATGGGAGACGCAGGAGCCGTGACGACCCATGACGACCAACTGGCGCAGATGGTACGCGCCTTGGGCAACTATGGATCTTCACGAAAGTACGTCTTCGACTACGTGGGCCGCAACAGTCGACTCGACGAGATACAGGCGGCTCTGCTGGACGTGAAGTTGAAATACCTGGACGAAGACAACAAGCGTCGACAACAGATAGCCGACCGTTTCTACCGCGAGATCGACAACCCTCGCATCACGCTGCCAGGCAAGAGGCGGTGGCTGAACGGGGAGGAGGACAACGTCTTTCACATCTTCCCCATCCTCTGCGCGGACCGGGATGCCCTGCAATCCTACCTGAAGGAGAAAGGGGTGCAAACGCTCATCCACTACCCCATCCCACCACATCGCCAACGTTGCTATGCGGAGTGGGGAGATCTTTCACTCCCCGTGACGGAGCGCATCCATCGAGAGGAACTGTCCCTGCCCTGCAACCAGACGATGAGCGACGACGAGACGGATCTGATCATCGACCTACTGAATGGGTTTGACCGCTCGTAGTTGACAAGGTGGACTCAGAGCAAAATAGGCAAAACGATACGCAAGCAGCCAAGGAGAGGTTGTGGAAACAAAGCGTTTTTTAACGGTTATGGACAGCTTCCCCTCTTGTGTGGTCGGATAAAAAGCCGTACTTTTGCAAGTTGAAATCAAACAGAAATGCCAATAGACAACAAACAAAAAACACTTGAGCTGGGCACGCGCCCGGTGGGACGACTGCTTTGGCAGTACGCCTTGCCCGCCATGGTAGCCATGGTGGCCTCATCATTGTATAATATCGTTGACAGAATCTTTATCGGACAGATCGTTGGTCCTGACGCCATCGCTGGCTTGGCCATCACCTTCCCCTTCATGAACCTTAGTGGTGCGTTTGGCGCAGCAGTTGGCATCGGTTCTTCCACGGCCATCTCCATCCGATTGGGACAACGCGACTATGAAGGCGCGGAGAATCTGCTGGGCAACACGGTGACACTCAACCTCATCGTCGGCATCTCCCTGGGACTGATCTGTCTTCTGTTCATCGACCCCATCCTGCGCTTCTTTGGCGCAAGCGACACCACGCTGCCCTATGCACGCAGCTACATGGAGGTGATTCTCCTGGGCAACGTCGTCACCCACATGTACTTGGGCCTGAACGCAGTACTCCGTGCGGCAAGCAAACCCGAGAAGGCCATGTACGCCACCATCTTCACGGTATTGATCAACGTCGTGCTCGACATGCTATTTATATGGTGGCTTAGCTGGGGCATACGCGGCGCTGCTTTCGCCACGGTCATCTCCCAGTTGCTGGCGATGTGCTACCAGCTTCGTCTGTTCAGCAACAAGCACGAAATGCTACACCTTAAGCGAGGTATCTATGGCCTGCGTGCCGATTTGGTGAAGAACATCATAGGTATCGGCGTATCACCCTTTCTCATGAATGTGTGCGCATGCATGGTGGTGATCTTCATCAACAACCGCCTGGTCGATTATGGAGGAGACTTGGCGGTAGGCGCATACGGTATCGCCTACGGCATCGCAATGATGTTCGTGATGTTTGTTATCGGACTCAACCAGGGCATGCAGCCCATCGCGGGATACAACTACGGAAGTCAACAGATCGACCGACTGATGCGGGTACTGAAACTCTCCATCATCGGAGCTACTTGTATCATGGTATTGGGCTGGTCTATCGGCATGTTCTGTCCGGAACTCGTCGCGCGGATGTTCACCACCGACGAGAATCTGATACGCCATAGTGCCAACGCCATGCGCATCGTGATGCTCGTCTTCCCCATCATCGGCTACCAAATGGTGGTCACCAACTTCTTCCAATGTATCGGAAAGGTGAAGATCAGCATCTTCCTCTCCCTCAGCCGCCAACTCATCATCCTGCTGCCCATGCTCGGCATCCTGCCTCTGTTCTTTGGTCTGAACGGCGTATGGGCTGCCATGCCAGTGAGCGATGCAGCCGCATCAGTCATCGCAGCTGTGGTCATGTTTGTCTTTATGCGGAAATTTAAACTGAAAGCAACATCCCAAAACAATGGATAAGCAACTCATCATCAACGTAGGACGGCAGGTCGGATCGGGTGGTCTGATCATAGCCAAGATGCTTGCCAAGGCATTCGACTGCAAATTCTACGACAAGGAGATACTCAACCTTGCCGCACAGGAGAGCGGTTTCTCCGAAAAGTTCTTTGAAAAGAACGACGAGACGAAGGAGTATCTGCGCAGTCGGTTCCACATCCACGTGCCCCTGCTCGGCGAGTCGAGTTTCTACAGTAGCGACTTCTCGCAAGAGGGACTGTACAAGTTTCAGAGCGAGGCTATCAGAAAGGCCGCACAAGAGGGTCGCTGCGTCTTCGTGGGACGTACGGCAGACTACATTCTCCGCGACATGAAGGAGAAAGTAGATGTCTTCGTCGCTGCCGACCTCAACGACCGCATCGAAGCGGTTGCGGAGAGACACGGGCTGAGCCGCACGGAGGCCAAGAAGTACATACAGAACAAGGAGGCCACGCGCGCCGGATACTACAATTACTACACAGGAAAGAAGTGGGGCGCGGCGGAGAGCTATGACCTCTGCGTCAACACCTCCGTCCTGGGCATGGAGCAGACGGCACAGTTTATCGAACAATTCATCCGCCAACGTCCATGAAGCGTATCGGTATCATCAGCGACACCCATGGCTATTGGGACGAAAGGTACGAACAGTACCTCGGCGAGTGTGATGAGATCTGGCACGCCGGAGACATCGGATCGATGGAGGTAGCGGACCGCTTTGAGGCGATGAAGCCCATCTTCCGTGCCGTGCATGGCAATATCGACGGAGGCGACGTGAGGCGCTGCTATCCCGAACGGCTACGCTTCCGCTGTGAGGAGGCCGACGTACTGCTGAAGCATATCGGCGGCTATCCTGGCAACTACGACCGGTCGGTGGCACACACGCTCTATGCCATGCCACCCGACCTCTTCGTCTGCGGCCATTCGCATATCCTAAAGGTGATGCACGACAAGACGCTGAACCTCCTGCACATCAACCCAGGAGCGGCAGGCCTGCAGGGCTGGCAACCAGAACGAACACTCGTCAGGCTGACCGTCGATGGCAAGCAGTTTAAAGACTGCGAGGTCATCACGCTGGGAGAGAGAAGAAAGTCCGCATGGACATAAAAGGAACCAATCGAAATATCAAAAAAAGACATAACAAATGAAAACCTATCTCGTGACAGGTGCTGCCGGATTCATCGGCGCCAACTTCATCAAATATCTCCTCCACGACAAGTATAAAAACGAGGAGATCAAAGTCATCGTGCTCGACGCCCTCACCTATGCAGGCAACTTGGGCACAATCAAAGACGACATCGACGGTAAACGTTGTGTCTTCGTCAAAGGAGACATTCGCGACCGCGCCCTGGCCGACCAACTGTTCGGCGAGTATGATATAGACTATGTGGTAAACTTCGCCGCAGAGTCGCACGTGGACCGCTCCATAGAAGATCCACAGCTGTTCCTTTCCGTTAACATCCTGGGCACACAAAACTTGCTGGACGCTGCCCGTCGCGCATGGGTCACAGGCAAGGACGAACAGGGATATCCGACGTGGAAGCCAGGAAAGCGCTACCATCAGGTATCGACCGACGAGGTCTATGGTTCTCTGGGCGACGAGGGCTACTTCACGGAGAAAACGCCCTTGTGCCCCCACAGTCCCTATTCGGCCAGCAAGACTTCCGCCGACATGATCGTCATGGCTTATCATGACACGTATCATGCACCGGTAAGCCTCACCCGCTGTTCCAACAACTACGGTCCTTACCACTTTCCAGAGAAACTGATCCCGCTCATCATCAACAACATCCTGGATGGCAAATCGCTGCCCGTGTATGGTAAAGGTGAAAATGTACGCGACTGGCTCTATGTGGAGGACCATTGCAAGGCCATTGACCTGGTAGTGCGCGAAGGCAAAGAGGGAGAGGTCTATAATGTGGGTGGTCATAACGAGATGAAGAACATCGACATCGTGCGCCTGACAATTCGCACCATTCATGACATGATGGAGAAAGACAAGGCATTGCGCTCGATATTGAAGAAGCAGGTACGCGACGCAGCGACAGGTGACATAGACATCAGTTGGATCAACGATGACCTGATCACCTTCGTGGCCGACCGACTGGGACACGACCAACGCTACGCCATCGACCCGACGAAGATCAAGAACGAACTGGGCTGGCAGCCGGAGACGATGTTTGCCGACGGTATCGTGAAGACCATTCGCTGGAACCTTGAGCACCAAGACTGGATAGAGGAGGTGACATCGGGCGACTACCAGAAATATTACGACGAGATGTATGGCGACGAGCGGCATGGACGCACTCTCTAAGGAGTTGCACGACTTCCTCTGCCGGCTGGGTGAGCACCCGGAACAGGTCAGCGACAAACTGCAAGGTTATACGCAGGCCCTCCTCCAACTGCTCACCCCTGCCGACGAACTACTCGTCAAAGGTCGCTACGGCATCTTGGGCAGCACCAAAGAGAGCATAGCTCAACTGGCCACTCGATTCAACACCGACGAGAATACGGTAGAAGCCGTACTACAGCAATGCCTAAGGAAAATAGCCATCACGCCGGAATGGCAGGACATCAAAGCGCTGACGCAACTCAAAGCCATCCGATTGAAATAGGGTGTAGGCGACAAACTGGTCGCCCACTCCCTACGAACTAAAGCAATATGGAAAAGAAAATCAATTACGAAGCCGCACTCTCCGAAATCGAAGAGATAGTCAACAAGATGGAAAACGACGAGTTTGACATCGACCAACTCTCCGTAAACCTAAAGCGTGCACAGACGCTTATCAAACTTTGCCGTGACAAGCTGACCAAGACCGACGCGGAAATCAAGAAACTTCTCGGCGAAGAAAAGGAGTGAGCAGAGGGAAATGAACGGGCCAAAAATAGAGGGGAAAAAAGAAAACTGAAAATAAAGCCCTTATATTTTGCCCGTGTAATTTAAAATCATTACCTTTGCAAGCAAATAACAAAAACCAAAAAAATAGATTTAGCGTATTATGAAAGATTTGGATTGGGGCAGCCTTACCTTTGGCTACGTGCCCACAAACTACAATGTTCGTTGCTACTATCACAACGGAAAGTGGGGAGAGATTGAGGTTTCTTCCGATGAGTATGTCCACATCCACATGGCATCTACCTGCCTGCACTATGGCCAGGAGGCTTTCGAGGGTCTGAAAGCATACCGTTGCCCGGACGGCAAGGTACGCGTATTCCGCCCCGAGGAGAACGCAGCACGTCTGCAGAGCACCTGCCGTGGTATCGTCATGCCGGAGCTGCCCACCGACCTTTTCGTTGAGATGGTAGAGAAAGTAGTGCGCCTGAACCAGGACTTCATCCCTCCCTACGAGAGTGGCGCTACCCTCTATCTGCGTCCATTGCTCGTCGGTACGTCAGCACAGGTCGGCGTTCACGAGGGTCAGGACTATCTCTTCCTTATCTTCGCAACTCCCGTAGGTCCGTACTTCAAGGGCGGATTCAGCACCAACGCTTACGCCATCACACGCGAGTTTGACCGCGCAGCACCGTTCGGAACAGGTAAGTACAAGGTGGGTGGCAACTATGCCGCTTCCCTCCGCGCTCACAAGATTGCCAAGGAGAAGGGTTATGCTTCAGAGTTTTACCTCGACGCCAAGGAGAAGAAGTACGTCGATGAGTGTGGCGCTGCCAACTTCTTTGGTATCAAGGAGAACACCTACATCACGCCGAAGTCTTCTTCCATCCTCCCCAGCATCACCAACAAGAGCTTGATGCAGATTGCCGAGGATTTAGGCCTGAAGGTGGAGCGTCGCCCCATCCCCGTAGAGGAGCTTGCCACCTTCGAGGAGGCTGGCGCCTGCGGTACCGCCGCTGTCATCTCTCCGATCTCTCGCCTCGACGATATCGACGAGGGCAAGAGCTACAACTTCGGTGAGAAGCCCGGACCCATCTCTACGAAACTCTACGAGACACTTCGCGGTATCCAGTATGGCACCATCGAGGACAAGCACAACTGGACACGTGTCGTCATTGAATAGAAGATACTAAAAGTATAAGATAAAGATTAAAAACAATCCGATGCCTCTGACTTGTGACAAGCCGGAGGCATTTTTTATACGGACACGAGAACGCATCACATATTATAATAAGGGATCAAATAATATTGTTGTGTTTTTAACAATCTGTATTTCTTATGCAAACA
>ENA-OZFG01000135-OZFG01000135.1-human-gut-metagenome-genome-assembly--contig:-NODE-135-length-22028-cov-12.741000_pt1 | contig 22028 bp, 14 predicted proteins | sample MGYA00244617_ERZ653632 | MGnify/ENA primary metagenome ERZ653632 (study PRJEB26926, sample SAMN06165167) | human gut metagenome | biome: ENVO:00009003; feature: ENVO:2100002; material: ENVO:00002003...
CGAACGTCATTCGTATGTATCAGGTGCTGACGCCTTATCTGAAGCTCGCCTTCGGTGGGGCCCGCAATGGCCGCAGCGACTACAACAAGTTCGTGTCGGTGAATCTCGGCAAGGCACCAGTTTATCTCACCAAGCAGGAGGCGCAGGCGGGGGCCTGCCTCGTGGCGCCCTACGAGGTGTCGCACGGTCTCATCAAGTCGATCTCGGTCAGCGGGAAGGGCAACCAGGCCGTGACGGACATCAGTCTGGGCGACTTGGCTATCACTGACGAGACGATGGTGAAGGAGTTTTCGAACGCCGTGGTGCAGAACAACAGTCTCTATGAGTATGGCGACCAGATCACGTTCTTCCTGGTCAGACAGGAGGTGAACGACGTGACGATGCTTCCGATGGCGGCGGTGGAGGCCTGCTGCGTCGTGCTGGACAAGGCTTCTGAGTCGAAGCTCCTCACGGTCGTGGATGCGCGTGGCTTCTCGGTGCAGGAGGGACATCTGGCGGCGCAGGCTGCTCATGATTTCGGCGATCATGGTCTGGTGTGGATCCACTCCCGCAAGCAGGCGGCAAAGACGCTGGTCTCGACGCAGCACCTCATCTGCGAGAACGACTTGCTGAAGGAGTATCAGGGGCAGGCGGCTTGCCAGCGTGCCACGGACAGCTACGGTGGCGTGAGTGATGTCTATCTGCGTCCGAACGATGTGCTGAACCCTGTGGAGAACTCCGTGCCGGTGGCTCCCTCTGTGGAGGGGAAGAAGACGCTGCGTCTGTCGGCAAGTCCGGTCAACGGTGGAACGGTCTCAGGGGGTGGTTCCTTTGACAAGGGGAGCCGCGTGAGCATCCATGCCGTGGCCTCGGGCGACTATACCTTCAGCCGCTGGAGTGACGGGGATACGTCGGCGTCGCGTACCGTGACGGTGAATGGTGACATGTCGCTGACGGCTTACTTCACCAAGACGACCTCGGGCGGAGAGTCTTCGGAGACGAACCCCGATGGTGGCGACGGCAACTTGGGTGACTAAGCAGTAGGGTGCTGGGGGCGCGAGACGCCCTCAGCACCTTCTGATTTTTCATGAATCCCCGCTGATCGTACGATAATCGACTCGTTAATACTTTATTCTGAGCCTTCTTGCTGATTGACTTGGTCTTAAAAGAACAAGTACTGCACGTAGAGCGAGGCGTTGTAGGCCAGCAGGAAGACGGATAGTCCCATCAGAGCCACACGGGCAGCCAGCAGCCAGCGGCCACGGAGGCGCAACAGGGCGAAGGCCATGGCGATGGGGAGGACGAAGAGCCAGTGGGGCGACATGATATAGACCTCGTTGAGGCCGAAGCCGAGCACCACATGGATGATCATGTCGAAGCCCATCCATGACAGGGCGATCCACAGAAAGCGACTGCGGCGCCCCATCCAGATGCCGGCGAGGAAGAAGAGGACGACGAAGGCCTCGACGGCATAGCTCGCCGCATAGCGGTAGGGGACGATGACGGGGCGATTGATGAGCACGTCGCCCAGCACATGGTCGGTGTGGAGCTGTATGGGCTCGCCAAACAAGTTTTCGACGATGCTCTCCAGGCGCGGGGTCGTGGCGTCGGTCCACGACGAGAATTCCCCTTGTCCCATTGGCTTGCCCTGGTGGGCATAGACCGCTTTCTTCATCCGGCGACGCTCCTTCTCCTTGGCCCTTGCGCGGAAGATGCTGTCGGCAGTATGGGAAAGGCCCGTAGTGTCGGTCGTGGCCGACTGCTTGATGAGGTTTTGCATGATGGCGCCGCGCTCTTTCTTTTCCCGTGCGGCCGTCGCCTCTTGGCGAGCGAGGTATTTCGGTTTCTCGAACGTCTGCCACTCCCAGCGCGCAAATCCCCATATCAGCGCCGACGGGACGATAACGGCCAGCAGCAGGTGGGCAGGGCGGAAGAACCGCTTGCCACTCGTGCCCCAACTGGCCAGGAAGACCTTGATGCCATTGTTGAGCGAGATGCCCGCCGTGAGCAGGAAGAACAGTACGGTCTGGGCCTTCGTCAGCGGCCTGCCGCGAAGCAGACTACGGCCCGCGACGTAGAGGGTGAGGATCAGGGCCGTCGTAGAGAGGCCGAAGTGGTCGGGAACGCTGAGCGACACCATCGTGTAGGCGAAGGAGAGAAAGAGAAGGGTGAGCAGCAGGGCGTCGGCCGTGGCCAGTCCGACGATCTCGCGCAGGATGCGAAAAAGGAAGAGGACGGCGTAGAAGGTGGCGGCGACGAGCAACAGGGCCGTGAGGACCTGCGCGAAGTTGACCCCCGTGGCGAGGATGATCAAGCGGTTGACTTGGGCGGGGATCCACATGAAGAAGGCCAGCAGCGGGTGGCGGTAGATGTTGTAGGCCGCCGACCAGTCGTTGAGTACCAGGTAGGTGATGGGGTCGAAGCCCGAGATATGGAAGTGGCGCAAGACGAGTTTGCGATAGCCGTCCGTGACTTGGGAGAACCACTCCCAGTAGCGACAGACGATCATCGTGTTGAGTACGAGGGCATAGAGGAGGGCGCCCCATGCCAGTCTGCGCTCCTCGCGTCTCACCTTGAAAAGGCCGAGGGCGCTATGCAATGCCTGGATGATGATGGTGGACCTGCTGTGGTCGGATGCTTGATTCATGCCGCAAAATTACGCTTTCTTCGCCGATGATGCAAATTATTCGGCCCGATAGCTTGGCGGAAACCATGGAAATGACTAATTTTGCCCATAGAAAGACGACAACATGGAGATACTCATAGCTTTCGACTCCTTCAAAGGGTGTCTCTCCAGCCAGGCAGCAGGAGAGGCCTTCGCCCGCGGCGTGCGATCCTTCGCCCGCGGCGTGCGATCCGAGGGTGCCACCTGTCGTGTGCTGACGATGAGCGACGGTGGCGACGGAATGCTCGATGCCTTTCTCGCGACCTTGGGTGGAGATCGCATCACTATCGCCTGCCACGATGCCTTGATGCGCCGTATAGAGGCCTCCTACGGTCTCTGTGGCCAGCGTGCCATCATCGAAGTGGCCCAGGCCTGCGGATTGTCGCGCATCGAACCGGAGAACCGCAACCCCCTCGTGGCCACGAGCTACGGTGTGGGTGAACTGCTGGCCGACGCCGTGATGCGTGGCGCAAAGGAGTGTGTCATCGGCCTCGGAGGCACCGCTACCAGCGACTGTGGTATTGGTATGATCCGGGCCCTGATAGAGCATTTGGGGCGCAGCGCCCACGACCGCTTTGACGCGGTGCGGGATCAGTACTTTCAGGATCTGCGCATCGTCCTCGCCTCCGACGTCCAGAATCCGCTCTGTGGCCCGCTGGGAGCAGCCCGCGTCTTTGCCCCGCAGAAGGGGGCCACTGAGGCTATGGTTGAGGTCATCGATCGCCGAGCAGCACGCTTCGCCGACGTGAGCGCGCGCCACTTCGGCTACGACCTTCGCAACGCCCATGGCGCAGGGGCGGCAGGCGGACTGGGCTACGCCTTCATGGAGTATTTCCAGGCCACGATGTGCTCAGGAGCGGAACTTCTGCTCGGAGCCTGCCACTTCGACGAGATGATCGATGAAACCGCCGTTATTGTGACGGGAGAGGGGAGTAGCGACGCTCAGACGCTGATGGGGAAGTTGCCCTTCGTGGTGATGGCCCACGGCAGGCGCAAAGGTGTCGATGTCGTGTTGTGGTCGGGTCGCGTGCAGGATGCGCAGCGACTGCTCGATGCAGGATTTGCAAGCGTGGGCAGTATCCATCCCGAGGGGGTCCCACAGGAGGAGGCGATGAGACCCGACGTGGCCGAGGCGCATCTTGCCCAGCGGGGTGCGCAGCTGGTCAGGGAGCTCCGACTGCAAGGGAAAATTAAATGATAGAATCGGCTATGCGCTCGATAGACCCGATAAGATGGCTGATAGAAAGGAATAGCCGATCGAATCGATAAAAACATAGTGTGTATAATCAAAAAAATAGACCCAAATTGGAATTAACTAATAAGAATATAGAGTCATGAAGAAAGGATTGATTTTAGGAATGTTCTCCGCCTCGCTGATGCTCGCCTCGTGCGGCGGAATAGGTGGCGGTACGACGACGCAGGGCAACCAGGGCAACGGCAGTATGTTGGGCAGTGGTGTCGGCGAGTCAGTCGGCAACATTATCTCGTCGATCATCGGTGGTGGCAAACTCTCGAAAGAGAATCTCTACGGCACCTGGCGCTATGACGGTCCGGGATGCGCCTTCACCTCGGAGAACCTCCTGGCGCGTGCTGGTGGCGAACTGGCAGCGGCGAAGGTGGAGGAGAAACTCGGCGAGGAGTATCGCAAACTGGGCTTCACGTCTTCCAACACCCAGTTGACGTTCGCCAAGGACGGCACGTTCTCGGCCAAGATCAACGGCAGGGCCTGGAACGGCACCTATACCTATAACCCGACCGACGCTTCGCTGCAACTGAAGGGTCTCCTCATCAATCTCAATGGCTATGTCGTCCGCAACGGCCTCTCGGGCATTAGCGTGCTCTTCGAGTCGAAGAAGGTGCTCACGCTCTTCCAGACGATGGCAGCCGTGAGTGGCAACAGTACGGCGCAGGTCGTGGGAGACATCTCCAAAAACTATGACGGCGTGCGTGTCGGCTTCGACTTGAAAAAGTAATAGTAGGATTTTTTTTTACTCACCCCCTCATCCTTAGGACACATGAAGAAGATAGAACGTATGAAAAAGCATAGTCGCATGCTAAAGTCGGTATGTATGAAGCCTTTTGCAAGCATGAAGCTGCCGACCCTTACCGTGCGCATCCTCTCCACTCTCTGTGCGCTGACGATGGTCGGCCTCGCCGCCCAGGCGCAACTCCTCTACAAGATCAGTGGCAAAGACCTGACGCGCCCGTCTTATATCGTTGGTACGGTGCATGTCGTCTCCTCGTCGTTTGTCCCACAGATTGTGGGCATTGACGAGGCGGTCAACACGACCGACTGCGTGGTGGGTGAGATCGACTTCAAGGAGGCTTTGTCTCAGGATTTTCTCACCCGCGTCTCCGAGGCGATGATGCTACCTGAGGGCAAGACCATCAAGGACCTGCTGACTTCTGACGAGATGAAGTCGCTCAACAAGGCGCTCCTGAGCGTGATGGGGGCCGACTTCGACAACCCCGTGATTATGGCGCAGATGGGGCGGATGGCACCAGCGGCTTTGTCCAACGTGCTGACCGTGATGACCTGTATGAAGCGCCATGCGGATAGTTTCGACTCCAGCGACCTCATCGACCTCTACTTTCAAAAGGTAGCGCAGGAGAACAACAAAGCCACGGATGGACTGGAGACGGGCGACGAGCAGATGAGACTGCTCTACGGACAGCCGTTGGAGAAGCAGGTGCGCGATCTGGTCTGCCTCTGTGAACATTTCGACCGGGCGCAACAGGACTTGGAGGATATGATCGCGGCCTATAAAAACCAGGACCTGAAGCGGCTGGGCGAGGTGATGGATCAGCAGTTTTTGGAGGGCTGCTCCGATGGTCCCCAGGACCGCCAGCAGCTTGTCGTGGACCGCAACCGGCGTTGGGTGGAGAAGATGCCGACGATCATGTCCGCCCAGCCTTCGCTCTTCGTGGTCGGTGCGGGCCACCTCGCGGGCGACGACAGCGTGCTGACCATGCTGCGCCAGCAGGGGTATGTCGTGGAGGCTGTGGAGCGATAGGCGCAGGGCTTCGCGACTATATATATGATGGAGGAACAATGGGTTTGACAATCATCCCAACAGGGATCAAGCAGGCCTTGACTACTATCCTCTAAGAAGCAAAAAACTATGCAAAGAGAAACGGACGAACTGTATATGCGGCGCTGCCTGCAACTGGCGCGCTGCGGACAAGCGGGCGCCAAGCCCAACCCCATGGTCGGCGCAGTGATCGTAGCTCCCGGCGGGCGCATCATCGGCGAGGGCTACCATAAGCGCTGTGGCGAGGGCCACGCCGAGGTCAACGCCTTTGCCTCGGTGAGGGCCGAGGACGAAACGCTGCTGAGAGAGAGTACGATCTACGTCTCGCTGGAGCCGTGCAGCCACTATGGCAAGACACCACCCTGTGCCGACCTGATCGTCAGCAAGGGCGTGAGGCGTGTGGTCTGCGGCTGCGTCGATCCCTTCGCCAAGGTGCAGGGTCGCGGCATCGAGCGGATGCGAGCGGCTGGCATCGAGGTGGTGGTGGGCGTGATGGAGCGCGCGTGCAGGGAGATCAACAAGCGTTTCTTCACCTACAACACGCTTCAGCGGCCCTATATCACGTTGAAATGGGCCCAAACCGCCGATGGGCTCTTGGGGGCAGAAGGACGGCGGACACCGATCTCCTCGCCTTTCACCCTGATGCTGGTACACCAGTTGCGCAGCGAAAGCGATGCCATCCTCGTCGGTCATACGACCTGGGCGGTGGATGCGCCGAGCTTGACGGTGCGTGAGTGGGCTGGATCCGACCCCGAACGTATCGTCCTGGGCCACGGACTGGAGGGTACGCTCCCTGAGGGCTACCTTCCGTTTGACAGTATCGACGCCGTGCTACGCCATCTCTATGAGGAGAAGAAGCAGTCGCTGCTCGTGGAGGGTGGAGCAAGGACGCTGCAGTCCTTCCTCGACGCTGGTCTGTGGGACGAACTACGCGTCGAGACCGCGCCTTTCTGTCTCGGAGAGGGCGTGCGTGCGCCCCAGTTGCCTGGAGGGGTGCGCCTGGTGCGCCAGGAGGAGTACGACGGACGTACGATTCAATTCTACGAACGCAACGGCCAATAATCTTGTTTAATACTAAGGAACGCAACACCCAATGAACATGGAAGACAGATTGTCAGATACTGACGACTACCGTCGCGACCATTTTGTCCGCATTATTGAGCGGGCAGTGGAGAAAATGACGCTCAAGGAACTGGAGGCCGTGGCCTACGACCTTTTCACCAAGGGCTATCTAGAGGACTACTGATCCTTCAGGTAGCCCCGGCCATCCCTTGCTCCTGAACAGCCATTGTTTCTTTCTCACCCTTGTTTAAATGAGGGTGTGCCTTGCCAGTCTTGCTCTTTGTGCAGGTGTGGCTTTGCCATAGGGCTCATAGCACGTTGCGGCAGATTTTTCGCCCAATGGGTTGCTTATGGCGACAGATAAAAGCCGAAGCGGATCAAAGTGTTCCAAATTCAAGAATTTGAACAAGAAAACTCTTTTTTACCCCTTTTCCCCTTGTTTCTCCACTCTTTATTCTTTCGAGAGTTTAATCCTCTTAATTTCCTTTCCGTGTTTTAGTCATTTTCTTTCCATTTTCCGCATTTTAGTAATTTGTGGCATTTCTAGAAATATGTGCTGAAAGGAGAATTCTAAACAAACTGGCGTATGGCGGATTTGCCTGTGTCAAGGGAAATGCCTACTTTTGTAGCCATTACAGACGATGAGCTTTTGTATGACAGGAGAAAGAATTGTAAATATTGAGTACATTCCGGCCATCAGTTATGTGCTGGCCCGCAATGGCAAGAAATGCATTCAGCGCGTGGAAGTGGTCAACGACAGCGAGGAGGATTGGCAGAAAGTGGTCCTCACACTGGCGGGAGACCATGTGGCGGGCTGCGAGCGCACGTTTGACGTGCTACCTGCGGGCCAATCGGTAGAGATCACCGACCTCGACCTGCAGCTCCAGCTGGAGTCGCTGCGCCATCTTTCGGAGAGCGTAGAGACTACTTTCACCCTGACGCTGACGGTCGATGGCGAGGAAATGGAGGTCCAGGACCACGTCCTCCGCATCCTCACGGCCAACGAGTGGCCGGGTGTGGGTATCTCGCCAGAACTGATCGCCGCCTTCGTCACGCCCAATGCGCCGGAACTCCAGCCCGTGCTGGTCAGTGCCGCCCGTAAACTGGAGGAGCTTACGGGCGATGCTGCCCTCGATGAGTATCAGCAGCAGAAGCCCAACCGCGTTCGCGCCCAGTGTGCCGCCATCTTCCAGGCTATCCGCGACTTGGGCATCGTCTATGCAGCCCCACCCGCCAGTTTTGAGGAGAAGGGGCAGCGCGTGCGTCTTGCCCAGCAGGTGCTGAAAGAGAAGTTGGGCACCTGTCTGGACCTCACCGTACTGCTCGCCTCGGCCTTGGAGGCTGCCGGCCTTCACCCGCTTGTGGTTATCAAGAAGGGCCACGCCTTCGTGGGCTGCTGGCTCATCGACAACTATTATCAGCAGACCACGTCCGACGACGCCGCCTTCCTCTCCAAGGCGATGAGCGACGGCGTCAACGAGATGGTGCTCCTCGAAAGCATCGACCTGACGAGTTCGGCCGACGTGAGTTTCGAGGACGCCGTGGCCAATGCCGAACGCTATGTCACTGCTGAGGCCGATAGCATCGTCTGCTTCGTCGATGTCTATTGCTGCCGCGTCAACCACATCCTGCCGCTCCCCACGGAGGGCGAGACGGCGGAAACGAAGGGCGTGGGTCATGGCGACACCACATCATGGGTGCGCCAGCAGCAGACCATCGAGGAGGAAGTGCCGGCGCAGCCCAAAGTGCTCACGCGCACGCAGATCTGGGAGCGCAAGCTCCTCGACTTCTCCCTCCGCAACAACCTCCTCAACATGCGCATCGGACAAAAGGTGATTCCCTTTGTCTCTTATCATATCGACACGCTCGAAAACCAGCTGCAGGATGGTGCCGACATCGAACTCGTTGGCAAGACCGCAGGGGTCAGCACGCAGCCCAACGGCTGGGGCATCTACGACAGCATCAGCTACAAGAAGGATCTGGGCGAACTGGCCGATGCCAGCCTGCGTCGCAAACGACTGGTCTCCTACCTTGACGATGAAGCGTTGGAACTCTCGCAGCGACGCTTGTTCCGCGAGTCGCGCACGGCGCTGGAGGAGAATGGTGCCAACACGCTCTTTCTCGTCCTCGGATTGCTCAAATGGTACGAGACGGATCGGAGCGAGCGGCCCCGTTACGCCCCGCTGTTGCTCCTGCCGGTGAAGTTGGTTCGCAAGGGGGCCAACCGCTATGTGATCCGGACGCGTGAGGAAGACCCCATCTTCAACACCACGCTGACGGAGATGCTGCGCCAGCAGTTTGAGGTAAACATGCCCGACTTCGACCCGCTACCCACGGACGACCACGGCATTGACGTGAGACGCGTCCTCGCCATGGTGCGTGGAGCCATCAAGACGCAGAAGCGCTGGGACGTGGTGGAGGAATGTATGCTCGGCCTCTTCTCGTTCTCGAAGTTTGTGATGTGGAACGACATTCACAACAACTGCGAGAAGATGGAGCGCAACCCCATCATCCAGTCGCTCATCGCCAAGCGCCTCAAGCTCCATCAGCCTAAACGCCACCTTGTCAACGTGCGCCTCAGCGACCAGAAGGATCCGCCCAACTATTCCGCCGTACCGCTGCCCGCCGACTCGTCGCAGCTTGAGGCCATCCTCATGTCGGGCGTGGACCGCAGCTTCATCCTCTATGGTCCGCCGGGAACGGGCAAGAGCCAGACCATCACCAACATGATCGCCAATGCCCTCTACAAAGGCAAGCGCGTGCTCTTCGTGGCCGAGAAGATGGCGGCTCTGCAGGTAGTGGAGAATCGCCTGCGCAAGATGCAGCTCCACCCGTTCTGCCTCGAGATGCACTCCAACAAGATGACCAAGAGCCACTTGCTACGCCAGCTTCAGGAGGCCCTGGACGTGACCCGCATCAAGGAGCCTGAGGAGTATATGGAGGAGAGCCGACAGCTCTTCCGCCAGCGCCGTCGCCTCGCCCTCTACGTGGAGCGACTGTATCACCGCCCGCAGAGGTGGGGGGTGTCGCTCTATGAGTGTATCACCCGCATCACGGCAGTGGAAAGCGAACCTATTGCGCCGGGTGACTTCTACATAAAGCACTTCTCCATAGATCAGTTTATGCAGGACCTGGAGGAGATACGCACGCTCGACACCGTCTTCGCCGTCAGCGGCCACCCTGCCACTCATCCGCTACGCGCACTGACCATTACCTCTGCGTCGATGGAACTGGAGAAGCAGCTACGCGGACCGATGGAGGTGATACGGGAGAAGATAGGCGTTGTGAGCGAGGCCGTAGGACGCTTCAACGATGCGACGGATCGTCCCGTGGAGGAATCGACGCGGGGTATGGACTGGATTCTGATAGCCGCAGAGGCGCAGGAAAAGATAGAAAAAGACTATACGAGAGAGATCTTCGACCTCGACTACCACCAGGTGCGCGACGAATGGAGGAAGGCGTGCGCAAAATGGTGGCTGCCTCGCATGATGGGCAAACGGAGGGTGCTCAGCCAGCTCCGCGCCTACCGACCCGGGATGAGGGAGGAGGACGTCGAGCCTTTGTTTGACGCGCTCAGCAAATATCACGGACTGCTAAGTGAGCACACTACCGCCACCGCCCTGCCTTTCACTGACGAGGAGGTCGAGGCCATGCGCCTTGTGACGACGCAGCTGAAGGAGATGGAGAAGATGGGGTGTACCCCCGACAACAACACGCTATCCTTCCTGGGAATGCATATCGACCAGTGGGCGGACCATCTCGACAGTGTGCGCAACTGGACCATCTGGTGCCAGCGCAAGCAGATGCTCCGCGACCATCATCTCGGCAACCTCGTCGAGGAGATTTGGGACAATCCCACTATGCCGATGGCAGAGATAGCCGACGCCTTCGCCAAGGGAGTCTATCAGCGGGTGGCCATGAATATCATCGACGAGAAGAAGCCGCTGAACCTCTTCGACGGACGACTTTTCGAGGAAGAGATACGAAAATACCGTGAGATAGCGTCTCGCTACGAAGTGCTCACGCAGAAGGAACTCTACTACAAGCTGGCTTCCACTATCCCGTCGGCTCAGGTCGAGGCGTCGAAATCCTCGGAGCTGGGCATTCTCAAGCGCTATATAGCCAGTGGAGGACGCGGGGCAAGCATCCGCAAGATCATCGACCAAATACCCACGCTGCTGCCGCGCCTCTGCCCCTGTATGCTCATGAGCCCGATGAGCGTGGCACAGTTTCTCGACCTCGACCAGCCGCCCTTCGATCTCGTGATCTTCGACGAGGCCTCGCAGATGCCGACCTCCGAGGCTGTGGGAGCGATAGCGCGCGGAAAGTCGCTCGTGGTAGTGGGAGACCCGAAGCAGATGCCGCCGACGAGTTTCTTCCAGATGCAGCAGACGGACGAGAGCCAAGCTGAGAACGACGACATGGAGTCGATCCTTGACGATTGTATCACGCTTTCCATGGCCTCGCGCTACCTCAGCTGGCACTACCGAAGCCGTCACGAGTCGCTCATCGCCTTCAGCAACAACCAATACTACGACGGCAAACTCTACACTTTCCCTTCGGTGGACAATCGCATGTCGAAGGTGAGCTTCATCCCCGTGGATGGCGTCTATGACTACGGACGCACGCGCAGCAATCGCGCCGAGGCAGAGGCCATCAGTCGCAAGGTAGTGAGCATCCTCCAGGACTATATAAAACATCCATCCCATCCACGACGCTCCATCGGTATCGTCGCCTTCTCTAAGGTGCAGCAGGGACTCATAGAGGATATTCTCACCGAGATGCTGGCGAAAAATCCAGAGATGGAGCAGTTGGCCTATGACGCCGAGGAACCGATCTTCATCAAGAACTTGGAGAACGTGCAGGGTGACGAACGCGACATCATTCTCTTCAGTGTGGGCTACGGTCCAGACAAGCGGGGAAAGGTGTCGATGAACTTCGGACCGCTCAACAACCAAGGAGGTGAGCGACGCCTCAATGTGGCCGTGAGCCGCGCGCGCTACGAGATGATTGTCTTCTCGACGTTGCAGCCCGAGATGATCGACCTGCGGAGAACGCAGGCCGCGGGCGTGGTGGGACTAAAACGCTTCCTGGAGTATGCGAAGACGGGACGCCTGGCCCTACAGGCCGAAGCGCTGGAGACGGGCGATGAGGAGACGGCCAATGACGCCGTCACCCAGAAAGTGGCCCGGATGCTGCAGGGTCGGGGCTACCAGGTCGATCTGTATGTGGGACGCTCGGCCTTCAAGGTCGATATCGCCGTGCGCAATCCGCACGACGAGGGAAGCTACCTCTGTGGCATTCTCTGCGACAACCCGAAATATTATGTCACGAAGACCGTGCGCGACCGCGAAATCTGTCGTCCCGAGGTGCTCCGCCATCTGGGCTGGAAGCTGCTTCGCCTTTGGAGCGTGGACTGGTTCCTCAACCCCGAGGCGACCTTCGAACGTCTGTGTCAGGCCCTGGAAGCGTTGTTGAAGGAGGCTGACGACGACGGCGACCTGTTCTCGCCCTATGAGACCAAGGAGCAGCCGCAAGAGCAAAAGCATTCCGCCACGTTTAACATCTCGGCGGAGGAGATCATCTACCCCGAGGACGAATCGCTGCTGGAGACTTACGAGGTGGCGGAGATAAACCATCTCGTCGGCGTGGGTGGCCTCGAGGTCTTGCTTCTCAATGGCCGACGCGCCACTATGGGCGTGAAGGAGATCGTGAGGGTGGAGCAGCCCATCCGTCTCAGCTACCTCGCCAAGCGCATCGCAAAGGAGTGGAAAATACCACGTGTCACGATCCGTCTCACCGACTGGGTGCGGCATGCGGCCTTGGGATGCTATTTCGATAAGGGAGACTCTGAGACCAATCCCACGGTCTGGACCTCTGAGGACCGGCTGAGAGGATGGAATAAATACCGCAAGGCCAGCGGGCGCGAGATAGAAGAGATACCACCCTGCGAGATCGGCAATTGTATCGCCTATCTTGTCCAACAGCAGGGTACCATCCCAAGCAACGAACTGAAACGCGTGGTGGCCCACCAGTTTGGTTTCCCCCGCGTGGGACAGAAGGTGGACAAGTATTTGGAGGAGTGCATCCAACTGATGATCGCCAACGAGAAACTGCGAGAGGACAACGGCATGGTCAGCTGCTAAGCAGATGGCCTTGCAGCTGTTCTGTGTTCCTCAAGATCATGTTCCACAAAAGTAAAAAATCAATAATAAATAATAAGATGAGAAGAAAGACAACCTTCCTGCTTAGCCTGTTGCTGACGATCGCCCTGAGCGTGTCGGCCCAGACTTCCGAGCCGCGCCACGAGATTCTCCTGGAGACCGACAGCGGCAATGTGCGCATCGCGCTCTACAACGAGACGCCGCAGCACCGTGACAATATCCTCAGACTGGTGGAGGCTCATGCTTACGACGGCGTGCTTTTCCATCGTGTCATCAGCAATTTCATGGTGCAGACGGGCGACCTCGGCAGCATCGGTGCGCCGCAGGGCAAGCTCCTCGGTGACACGCCGGAGAAATACTCCGTTCCGGCCGAGATCCGATTTCCGCAACTGTTTCATAAGCGCGGGGCCGTGGCAGCAGCCCGCGAGGGCGACGATGTCAATCCGGAGCGCCGCTCTTCGGCCACACAGTTTTATATTGTCTGGGGACGCCAGTGGGACGATGCGTCGCTCGACAAACTGCAGCAGCGCATAGACCAGATGACGCAGGGGACAGTGAAACTCACACCGGAGATCCGCGAGGTCTATAAGACGCTTGGCGGCACACCCCACCTCGACGGCTCTTATACGGTCTTTGGCGAGGTCGTGGAGGGACTGGAGGTCGTGGGACGTATCGAGAAGGCTGCCACCGATGAGCACGATCGCCCGCTGAAGGATATCCGTGTAGTCCGTGCCACTGTAGTGAAATAGTCCGACGACCATCTCTCACCAAAGACGACATTCATGAAAACAAAGATCTTTTCTTTTCTGTTCCTCCTGATGGCGGCCACGCTGATGGTCCATGCGCAAAGCGACGTGGTGAGTCTGGCACAGGCCGTGCGTATCTTTCAGAATCCCAGGCAACAATCCGCCAACGACTTGCTCACGAAGCAGGGTTACCAGTACAAGGGCGTCTCGACGGCCTTTGGCAAGGAATACACCTGGGTGAAGAACATGGACCTGACCAAGGACGGCCTGCCCACGAAGTTTTCCAAAGGCAACTCCTCCCTCATCCTCCTCGACGCCAACGGCAAGTCCTTGTATCTCTGCATCTTCAACGCTGCTTGCTACAAGCAGTTTCAGCAGCAGGTCGTGCAGATGGGGTATAAGGCCGACAAGGCCGACGGCAAGAGCAGCACGCTCTTCTACATGAAGGACGATGCGCCGACTATCACCTTCATGCAGCTGGAAAAGCCCATGCCCTATTGCATCATCATCACGGAGTAGCTTCGGGATCTGCTGCCTCCGTTCCGCCCAAAGATCGTACGTAGTCGTAGAGTCGCTTGTAGAATGGGTGGCGGCAGAGCGTGGCAGGGTCGCCCAGAATCATGAGTTTCATCCGCGCACGGGTGATGGCGACGTTCATTCGGCGCAGGTCGCGGAGGAAGCCGATCTGGCCTTCGGCATTGCTACGCACCAAGGAGATGAGTATCACGTCGCGCTCCTGGCCCTGAAAACCGTCCACTGTATTGACTGAGAGGAGGTGTCGGAAGGGTTTGAAGAAGGCGTCCTTCTTGATCAGCGCGCGGAGGTACTGTACCTGTGCACGATAAGGAGAGATGACGCCCACGTCGATCTGCTCGTCGAGCACGCGTCGCTTGCCGATCTTCACAAAATAGCGGCGCAGCACGTCGAGGGTGAGTTCTGCCTCGCGCTTGTTCACCCGCCCGAAACTGTTGCCGACAAACTCCTCGCCACCTTCTCCCGCCTCGCCCTCTACGGCTATCCAGTCCATTGGGATGTCATAGTCGAGAATGCCACGGTGGCTCACTTGTGGTGCGCCCACCACTTCGCCGTGGTAGAACCAGTCGGAGGAGAAGCGCATGATCTCCTCGTTCATCCGGTACTGCACCTTCAGCAGCGTCACCACTGCGGGCTTCCGCTCTACGATGCGCTCCATGAGAGTCTTGCCTAGTCCGCCCTTGAGTGCGGCCATACTTTTCACGGTGGGTGGCAACTGGCAGTGGTCACCAGCCAGTATCACCCGCGAGGCTCGTCGGATGGCAATCCAGCATGCGGCCTCCAAGGCTTGTGCTGCCTCGTCGATGAAGAGCGTGTTGAACTTTTGGCCTTGCATCAGCCGGTTGTTGGACCCCACCAGGGTCGAGGCGATGACACGTGCCTCGTTGAAGAGCTCACTATTGATGCGTAGCTCCAGTTCTGTGGCGCGGCTCTTCAGTCTTTCGAGTTTCTGATGATAGTTTTCCGAACCGCCTCGCCGACGCTGTGCCCGCAGTTCGCGTATAGCCTTGCGTATGGCCCAAAGCTGGGGATAGTCGGGGTGGGCCTCGAAGCGTCGCTCGTAGGTGAAACCCAGCATCTTGTCGTTGACGCGCGAGGGATTGCCAATGCGCAGTACGGGAATGCCCCTATCGACCAGTTTCTCCGAGATCCAGTCCACCGCCATGTTGCTCTGTGCGCACACCAGCACCTGACTCTCGCGCATCAGTGTCTCGTTGATGGCCTCGACGAGCGTCGTCGTCTTTCCTGTGCCCGGAGGGCCGTGGACGACCATCACGTCCTTGGCGCGCACTACCTCGCTGACGGCTTGCTCCTGGGCGCCGTTGAGCCACGGCAGGCGCACTGGACCGAAACCATAGGTCTGTGCTGGCTGGGGACCGTAGAAGAGGTCGCGCAGGTAGGCCAGGCGGTTGCCCTTTGCCGAGATCACGCGGTCGAGGGCATCGAGCATCTCGCGATAGCTCGTCTCGTCAAACGAGAGTTGGCAACCGATCTTCTGTCCGCCGTCGGACTGAAGATCGAGTAGCGGAGCGCTATCGGGGACGACCACTACCATCCGCTCGCCATCGGCGTAGGAGACGGTGCCCGTGAAGGAAAGGAAATGGAGTTTGCCCTCGGTGGTTTGGCGGAAGAAGACTACGGGTTTGCCAAACTCAAAATTGTGCTCTATGTCCAAGTCTTGCTCTCTGTACACCTCCACCACGCGCTGGTTGAGGCTATTATAGTAGTTTTTGCCCACACGCAGGGGAAACCATGCGTCGCCGCGCTTCACCTTGCGCTGCATTCCCACGACCTCCGTCTGTTTGCGGAAAGCCTCTTTCTCAGCGTAATATTCCATCTGCAGCAGCAGTTTTTGCCGCTGGAGGGCTTGTTGGGCGTTCTCGTTGATTGTCATTGCTCGTTCACTCTTATCCTTGGTCGTTAGTTCACTCTTATCCTGTGAGTATATGATTTTTCGGTTTGCAAATATCGTGAAAAATGGTGAGAGAACCAAATAAAATGCGTACTTTTGCGCCATGGACATCCGCTTGCACCATCTCTCCATCGGCTATCGCCGTGGTCCCGTCGTGGCCCGTGATATTAACATTACTATCCTCGGAGGTCGCCTGACTTGTCTCATCGGCGACAATGGCATTGGCAAATCGACACTCCTGCGCACCCTGTCGGGCTTTCAGCCGAAGGTGGGCGGAGAGATTTGGCTGGGTAGCCGCGAGGCCGATAGTCTCTCGCAGCGCGAGCGATCACGGATTATTTCCATCGTTCTCACCCAGCGACCCGAAATGGGTGGACTCACCGTCCACGACCTCGTCGGCATGGGGCGCAGTCCTTATACGGGCTTTTGGGGCAACCTTGCTGCCCGCGATGAGCTGGCCGTGCGCCAAAGTCTTGTCGAGACGGGGGCTTGGCCGCTTCGTGACCGTAAGATCGACTCGCTGAGCGACGGTGAGTGTCAGAAGGTGATGATTGCTCGCGCCTTGGCTCAGGAGACCCCCATCATTCTTCTCGACGAGCCGACGGCCTTCCTCGACTTCCACAGTCGCATCGACACGCTCCGGCTGCTCTCGCGCTTGGCCCACACCATGGGCAAGACTATCCTCCTTTCCACCCACGACCTCCAGTTGGCTGCCGAGTTGGCTGACCTCCTTCTTCTTCTTTCTCCCGACGGCCTTCGTCCTGTCGATCCCGCTACGATCAGCCAGGATATCCGTCAGCGAATCCAAGATTAGGTGGCGGGCATCATCTCCTTGGTGAGCACGCTCTCCAGCTGCTCTGCCGAGAGGCGCAGCTGAAATTCTCCCTTGATAGCCACGCTGATACGTCCCGTCTCCTCGGAGACGACGATGGCGATGGCGTCGGAGTCCTGCGAGATACCCATGGCGGCACGGTGGCGCAGTCCCAGTTCCTTGGGAATGTCCTGGTTGTGACTCACGGGAAGAATGCAACCAGCGGCCCGGATGCGCTTCTTCGTAATCACCATCGCACCGTCGTGGAGGGGTGAGTTCTTAAAGAAGATGTTCTCGATGAGGCGCTGGTTGATGCGTGCGTCGATATAGTCGCCTGTGTCGCAGATGTCGCTGAGCGAGATGCCCCGCTCGATGACGATCAGCGCGCCCACCTTGCCACGGCTCATGCTCATACAGGCCATCACGATGGGCATGATGGCCTCCTTGTCCGCCTTTTCTTCATCCTTGCTACTGAAAAAGATGCGCAGCACGCTCTGCACCTGGCGGCGTGCGCCGAGATTGTAGAGGAAGTGGCGTATTTCCTCTTGGAAGAGGACGATGATGCCGATGACACCGACGGAGACGAGCTTGTCCATGATGCTGCCCAGAAGACGCATTTCCAGCACCTGGCTCACGAAGAGCCAGACGAGGACAAAGGCCATGATGCCGATGAACACATTGAGCGATCGCGATTCCTTCATCACCCGGTAGAGATAGTAGAGCATCAGGGCGACAAGGAGAATGTCGATTACGTCTTTGATTCCAAATTCAAAAAACATGACTGTGTCTGGGTTGTTGGTGGGGGATTGGCGAGAATTCTCTCTATTGCAGCCTCGGTACTATTTCTTCGATCCAGCCTGGTAGCAGCCGAAGAGGCGTACCGCCTCCGCTGCCGCCTTGACGTCGTGGACGCGGAGGATGGAGGCGCCGTTCATCAGGGCCAGCGTATTGACAACGGTCGTACCGTTGAGGCTGCCGTCGGGATTGGTGCCCAGCGGCTGGAATATCATCCGCTTGCGACTCATGCCAGCGAGGATGGGGAGGCCGAGAGTACTCAGACGGTTCATCTCGCGGAGCACGTCGTAGTTTTGCTCCTGCGTCTTGCCGAAACCGAACCCAGGATCGAGGATGATATCCTTTTGTCCTAGATCGCGGAGCTGCTGCACCTCGCGTGCCATAGCCAAGAGCATGTCGTGGATGGTGGGCTTTACCGACATGAGGATGTAGGGTACGCCCAAGGCTGCCACCGTGCGGAAAATGGCAGGATATTCGTCGGTCGTCTGCTCCAGCGGCGTATCGACCACGCCCGTGATGCCACCCTCGCTCACGTCGTTGATGATGTCGGCTCCCATCTCCTCTACTACCATTCGTGCCACGTTGGGACGGTAGGTATCGACCGAGAGAATGGCCTCGGGCTGCTCGCGGCGCACGATGGGCAGGGCGAAGCGCAAGCGGCGCATCTCCTCCTCCTCCGGTACCTCCACGCCGCCTGGGCGGGTGGAGAAGCCACCCACGTCGATCATGGTGCCGCCCTCCTCGATGATTTGGTTGGCACGGCGGGCGATGCTCTCCTCGGTCTGTACGCGCGACCCGGCGAAAAACGAGTCGGGCGTGCAGTTGAGGATTCCCATGACCTGCGGTTCACGAAGGCTGACGAGCCGCCCCTTCACTTGTATTGTATATTCCATGTGTCAGTACTTTTTTGCAACAGCGGACAAAAGTAGATAATTAATTTGAATTTGCAAAATAATCGGTGATAATTTGCGGTTTTGAGCTTTTAGCATTACTTTTGCAGTGGGGAAGGATACAGGAGGATGGTGAACCCGTCGGGCGCAGCTATTGCCTGTGCCACCGCGCCCCGTATCGTTTTTATCATCTGCAAGATTATGGACATCAAAGAACTTTACGCACTATATCGTCGCTGCTCCTGCGTGACGACCGATAGCCGCCATTGCCCAGAGAACAGTCTCTTCATCGCGCTCAAGGGCGCATCCTTCGATGGCAATCGTTTTGCCGCCCAGGCTTTGGAGAAGGGCTGTAGCTATGCCGTGGTTGATGAACCGCAATATGCCGTGGCTGGCGACGCACGCTATATCGTCGTGACTGATGCGCTGACTACCTATAAGGAACTGGCCCGTGAGCATCGCCGCCAGTTTGACATTCCTGTCATCGGCATCACGGGTACGAATGGTAAGACCACAACCAAGGAACTGGTTTCCGCGGTCTTGGCCAAAAAATACCGTGTGCTCCACACCGAGGCCAACTACAACAACGATGTAGGCGTGCCGCGTACGCTGCTTCAGATCACGCCTGAACATGAGATAGCGGTTGTGGAGATGGGAGCCTCCCATCCGGGCGACATACAGCAGCTTGTGGATTATGTTGAGCCGACCTGTGGCATGATCACCAATGTAGGGCGTGCCCACTTGGAGGGCTTCGGATCTTTCGAGGGTGTAAAACGGACGAAAGGTGAACTCTATGATTTCATGCGGGCCCATGGCGCCCTCCTCTTTCTCAACGAGAGCGATGCCGACCTGATGGAGATGGCTGCCGAACGTCAGTTTGACCGGGTTGTCACCTACGGCACGGACTCTACCGCTGACGTCCGTGGCACACTGATCTCCTGTGCCCCCTTCCTCCATTTCTCTTTCCAGGCCGCCGCGGCCCTCACACCGCAGCCGTTGGAGGTGCGCTCTCAGCTCATCGGATCTTACAACATGAGCAATATGCTCGCCGCCATTGCCATTGGTCTCCATTTCGGCGTGTCGCCACAGGACGCAGCCCAGGCCCTGGAGGACTATCAGCCGAGCAACAACCGGTCGCAGCTGACCGTGACCGACCGCAACCGCCTCATAGTGGATGCTTACAATGCCAATCCGTCGAGTATGGCGGCGGCAATAGAGAATTTCCGTCTCACCGAGGCCGACCACAAAATGGCTATTCTCGGTGATATGCGCGAACTTGGTGAGGCCTCTGCCGAAGAGCACCAGCGCATTGTGGACCTCCTGGAGCGCGACGGCTTCCAAGAGGTGTGGCTCGTTGGCTCAGAGTTTGCAGCTACCAAGACTGCTTACCGCACCTTCCCCGATGTTGAGGCCGTGCGGCGTGCCATTGCCGAGGAGCAGCCATCGGGACGCACCATTCTCATCAAAGGCAGCAACGGTATCCGTCTCTTCGAGTTGCCTGCATTGCTGTAAAGGGTCAAGAGGCCGTGCCAACATCGTTAGCACAGCCTCTTGACTGTTTTTACTTTATGACAACCAACTCAAATCGATCAAACAGAGAAAATTTCCATTAACAATCCCGAGGCTTGTTTAAGGGTTGTTAACAAATGTCGGCGCAGTCATTTCTTGCTTTGGGTTATCCTATTATGATGGAAGCAAAAGTGCTTTGATCCCAAATATGGATATAGAAGAGATTATCAAGCGAGTAAGGACTGGTGATACAACTGCTCTGAAAAAACTTATCGAAGCCTATTCTCCTATGTTGAGAAAGGTGTGTTTTAACATCACCCATGAGGACGAGGATGCATTGAATGACCTTGTCCAAGTGGCGTTTATCCGTGCTTACTATTCTCTTCATCAACTTAGAGATGCTTCAAAGTTTGGCGAATGGGTCTCTGCTATAGCAAAAAATGAGGCCTTGAAATTTCGGAAGTGCAAGCAGAAAAGAAGTGTCGTTCCATTTTCGTCTTTCTCGGACGAAGAATTGGATGTAGAGGGGAGTATTACGCCTGAGAATTACTTGGGAGAAAAGGAAATCATGGACATTGTCCGCCAATTACCTACAGGTTATAGCAAGGTCTTTCAGATGGCCGTGATCGAAGGATATTCCCATAAGGAAATAGCAGAAAGGATGGGAATCGAACCCCACAGTTCATCGTCGCAACTGGCAAGAGCCAAAGCAATGCTGAGGAAAATGATCAGCAAACGTATGCTGGCAGTCGTTACAATCATCTTCATTAGCATACCGATCTGTCGTGTTTTATGGAGAAAGGACAAGGCGAAGGAAAAAAATAATCATACGGCACAGGTTAAGAACGAAGATAAAGGACAAACAAGTCTGGGTAACAGGCAAGTGGAGGAAAAGCAGGCCACAAAGGATCAGATCACAAAGGATCAAAGCCAAAAGGATAAGGAAGTGGATGTGGTAATAAGCAACATCTATCCTCGTGTAGTCCAAGCAATAGTTGACACAATACCTGCAACTGATACGCTTCAGTCTCCAAGTACTTTGGACAACATTCGTATTGCGGGAATAATAGACGACAGCATCTTTAGTGATACGATGAGAATACGCTGGCACGAGTACGACAAACCGTTGATAACAGAGGAAACGGTACTTCCTAAAAAGCAACATTGGCAGTTGCTTGCTGCTGGTTCTTTGGGGTCTGCTTTAGCGCAAAACGCTTACAGAATGCTTACTGGCAATTCGGGAGGTGGTCTGCCAGACGTTGACGGGCCTGATGGTCCTGTGGCTCCCGACAAGTTCTCCACTTGGGACGAGTACTATCGTTATTTGCAGATCAAAGAGCACGAAGGCTTGTCGGAGGAGGAGAAAGCACTCATGGAAATAGCCTTCAACAATAAAAACAATATCAACAATAACATCAAGAACGATGGGAAAATCGTGGAGCATGAGCATCATGACAAACCGATTAGTTTTGGTATTTCGGTAACAAAGACATTGGGGAAAAAATGGAGTTTGATGTCTGGCCTGCAGTTTTCGCTCTTGAAGTCCAACTTCACGTTAGGAGAGGATGCTTATTATATCAAGCGAACCCAACATGTGCATTATTTGGGAATGCCTTTGCATGTGTCGTATAAGTGGCTTGATGTCAAGAATTGGACTATATATTCTTCGTTGGGCGGAAGTCTGCAAATACCGGTCTATGGTAAAACAGACGAAAAGTATGTTGTCGGACCTATCACGTCCTGTACAAATCACTGGCATTTCATACCTTCGCTGCAATGGAGTGTGAGTACTGGCATAGGAGTACAATACAAGCTTGCTACCAAGTGGAGCGTTTACATAGAACCTTCGCTCCACTGGTATGTGCCGAATGGTAGAGGGTGTGTCAAAACTCCCAATATAAATAAAAAAAACTCGTTGTACGTTCTTGT
>ENA-OZFG01000187-OZFG01000187.1-human-gut-metagenome-genome-assembly--contig:-NODE-187-length-15786-cov-9.964592_pt1 | contig 15786 bp, 9 predicted proteins | sample MGYA00244617_ERZ653632 | MGnify/ENA primary metagenome ERZ653632 (study PRJEB26926, sample SAMN06165167) | human gut metagenome | biome: ENVO:00009003; feature: ENVO:2100002; material: ENVO:00002003...
TCACGCCGTAGCCGTCTGCGGTCAGGTTATAGGCCAACATCTTATTCAAAAAACTATCGTCCTCGACAATTAAAATCTGCTTCATATTCTCTCTTCCTCGCTTTTTGCAGATAGTATAACAGGCAAATGTCCGCGAAATGTTACAGCGGGCAGTTTTTTCAAAAAAATACCCATCTCTATTATAATTTGATTCAGTTAGTGATACAAGGATAGCGTTTCAGTCTCGCCAAAAAATCAGCATAATCAAGCCTGTTGACCGGCATAATAAGGTTATTCCTTTGTGCAAATCGGCACGATAGAATATATTTGAGGTGAGTGATTATGCCGATTGATAATTTGACCGCTTTGGGGCAAAAAATGCGGGAAGCCCGAAAGAAAAAAGACCTGACACAGCAGGAACTTGCTGATCTGAGCCATGTATCTGTAAAACAGATTGCAAACATCGAAAAAGGAAAGATGAATCCATCTTATTTGATTTTGAAGGCATTGGCAAAGGTGCTACCGCTCTCTCTGGACATTCTGATCAATCCAGATGTTTCTCCAGAAGATGAGGGAGCCAGTCAGATGAAGATGCTTTATTGCAGCTGTCCGTCAGAAATGCGTGACACCCTACTGCATCACACCCAGGAAACGGTGAAAGAACTGACAGAGTTGTCAAAAAAATTTGAAACGAATTGAGCCAGTGAGTGAAATTTAACGATTCTCTCACTGGTTCTTTTCATTTTCGGAGAAAAGAGGCAAGCAATGCCTGTGTTAATACACACAGGCCCGCAGAGAAGAAAATCCCTCCGTGATTTTCCTCTCCGCTTGCTTGTTGAGGGCAGCGCCCCCAAGCCCCTTTGAACACAGAATTTCATTCTGTGGCTGCGCGTTCTGCGAACGCTTTTGACCAGGACCAGCTTACCGCTGGCCGTGGTCTTTTTCTTTTTCAACATCCTGTTCTACCTCCATTTTCAGCACTCGATCTACATTTGCCTTTGCCGTTAAAAGCTCCCGCATTTCCTCACGGGAACGCCGGTACTCGGCATAGGTCTTTTTCTTTTCTTCCAGCAATTTCGCGTACTCCGTCTGCAACTCTTTGACCTTGGGAAGCTTCTTGACGCCCATCTCATCAAAGGCATTCTTAGCAGCCTGGTGGAGCAGAATTTCTTCCTCATGTTCCTCCCGGAATTTCTTAGAGTAACCCGCCTTGCGGTATGCCACATAGACCTCACGGGTCTTGGCATAATTTACGATGTGAGTACGCAGAACAGCGATCTCTGCCATGCGCTTTTCAGCCGCTTTGATCTGCGCCGAAAGATCATTGTGATGTGCCGTGGCAGCCGCAGCCTTTTCTTCCAAAACCGCATACTCCAGCAGGTTATGCTCTGACAGGTAATTCATGGTCTTTGCCATTTGTTTCAGATTGAAAACCTTAGCCCATCGAGCATAGCCAGCACCTTTTCCGGCCTGCAATTTTGCCTGAATGTCCACCAGCAGATTGATCTTTGGCGGCTCTGCCTGTGCGACTGTTTTTTTTCGCGGGGTATGTGCTTTCTTCCCTAAGAGAACTGCCCGCAAATCTTCCAATCCATATCCTTCGCCCAGACTGTCCATGCGGGCGGCTTTCTCCCAACCAGAGAGCTTCAGTCGATACGATTTTCCGCGCTTTGAGACTTCACAACCATACTCTTGCAACAGCTTCAGCAGTTCTTCAAAGTCAGCAGGACTTTGTGATAATGCGTTGTCAATCGCCACACGAAGCAGCTCTCGGTGAGAGGGCTTTGCCTGATCGCCCAGCCATTTGTTATAGCTCTTTCCGTGAGGTTTCGGATTCTCTACAATGGACAGTCCATTCTCAATACAGATGGTGTCACTTAGCCGACGAACCGCCTTGGTGCTGCCCCAAAAGTTTCGGAACTTCCGGTCATATTCTAAGCTGACCGATGACCAGATAATGTGATTATGAATGTGCGACTTGTCTATGTGAGTGCAGACCACAAAGGCATGATTGCCTTTAGTAAAACGCTTTGCAAATTCTACGCCCAGCCGGTTTGCTTCTTCCGGGGTAATCTCACCAGGGCGGAAGGACTGGCGCACATGATAGGCAATCACATCATCCGCACCGCGCACTCGTCCGGTAGCGGCAATGTACTGCCGCTTTGCCAGAAGGAACTCCGCATCCGCAGTCCGGCTGTCACACGCATAGCCGGTAATGAGCCTGCCGTTATCTGTTTTCTTTGGATTGGCCACATAGTCGATGATGTCACTGATCGCCCGACTCTCTGTGCGGCCTTTGCCGACATGAAGCGGCATGATTCTTGTAGTTGCCATAATAGAAGGACCTCCTCTCATAAATATTTTTGTTTTCGCTGAACTCTTTGTTTCTATCGTTGCAATAACTTTCTCCGCTGGGTATAATAAAAAAGAACTTTCTACAACCTCAAAGGAGGGATTTTATGATAGAACAGCTCATTGCTGAAGCAACCGAATGTGATTTCAAAGTTGCTCTCGAAACAAAAAAGCCAAAAAGCTGGTTAAAAAGTGTCAGTGCCTTTTCCAATGGAATCGGCGGCACTCTGTTTTTCGGAATCTCTGATGACCGGGAGCCTATCGGCTTGTCCGATGTTCAAAAGGATGCTGAAGCGATCAGCCGCTTAATCAAAGAACGTATCACACCATTACCTCAGTTTATCTTAAAACCATTACAGGAAGATGGTAAAAATCTATTAGCTCTGGAGGTTTCTCCCGGCCGCAGCACCCCATATTATTACAAGGCAGACGGCGTGATGGAAGCATATATCCGTGTTGGAAATGAAAGCGTAATTGCCCCGGATTACATTGTGAATGAACTGATCTTAAAGGGAACCAATCAGTCCTTTGATACCCTAACAACAGATGCGGTAAAAAAGGATTACAGCTTTACACTTCTGGAAGCAACCTATCTGGAACGGACTGGTCTCCGCTTTGAGCCATCCGATTATGTCTCCTTCGGTTTGGCTGACAAAAATGGGGTCTTGACCAATGCCGGAAAGCTCATGACCGATCAGCACACAGTTTATAACTCCCGTATGTTCTGTACCCGGTGGAATGGCTTGGAAAAAGGCTCTATCTTTGATGATGCATTGGACGATAAAGAATACGAAGGGAATCTGATTTATCTACTGAAAAGCGGCAGTGAATTTATTCGCAATAATTCCAAAGTCCGTTTTGTCAAAGAGGCACAGTATCGTGTAGACAAGCCGGATTATGCTGAACGAGCTGTGACAGAGGCTCTTGTCAATGCGCTTATCCATCGTGATTATATTGTGCTTGGCAGCGAAATCCATATTGATATGTTTGATGATCGGGTGGAAATCACATCTCCTGGCGGTATGTTTGGCGGCGGCTCAATTCAGGAATACGATATTTACAGTATTCGTTCGATGCGACGAAACCCTGTGATTGCTGACCTGTTCCACCGCATGAAGTACATGGAACGCCGTGGAAGTGGTCTACGCAAAATCGTCAGTGAAACCGAAAAGCTGCCTGGATACACAGAGGCATATAAGCCCGAATTTTCCTCAACAGCGACAGATTTCAGAGTTATTTTGAAAAATGTGAATTACCATCTTAGTCAGAAAGACTTAGTCAGTGACCAAGATTGTGACCAAGTTAGTGATCAAGATAAATCACAGGACATCCTACACGCAGTCTTGGATTTTTGTATAACAGAAAAAAGCAAACAAGAAATTTGCTCGTTTATTGGTTATCGAAATCTCACTTATTTTACAAGAAAATATTTGAATCCTCTACTGGCAAGTGGCCAGCTTAAAATGACTATTCCAGATAAGCCAAACAGTCGAAAACAAAAATATATTACAGTTCGTTCCGAATAAACAGAGAAGCAGGGCATTGGGTCTCATCTCCCATTGTCCTGCTTCTTTTTCATTCCAAATTATATTCACATCATTTACCCATACACCCAATCCTGTATCGCAAATTTCAAACTCTGCACCTTTCCCAGCAGCCAGATTGCAGCCAGCGGCAGCCCCATCGGGCTAATCAAAAATGCCATAACCAGCAAAATCACACCATTCTGCGGGGAATAGGTAATCAGCACAGCCACGCCAAGCAGAGCAATTACCGTGCTTAGTAGACCAAGCACCAGACCGGATATGTAGATCAGCCCCGTGCAGAGCCAGACAAAAAGCGTCAACACCAAAACGACCGGTGCAGTTACGATCATCAGCAGACATTTCAAAATCTTCATTCCTGTTCCTCCTTCCAACGCTCCAGATGCCGTTTGCACAGGGCATCCGCTTCTCTCTCATCATCTTCCGTCACTTCCCGTTTTCCTTTGGTCAGTTCAATCTCCAGATAAGTCCGGTAATCATCGGCTAAGAGGTCGAACAGTTCCTTGGGAGTATGGCACACCTCGCCAGAGCAATAGTGAAAATCTTGGTCAAATTCAACTCTTACACATCCATGGCGGCTGATATAAACTTCTATGGTCTCGTCTGCGGTCAGGTAATCCGCAAAAATCTCCAGCACCTTTTCAAAGGTCAGCATCTGTTTTCACTCCTTTGCTACGCTTCTTATTCTACTCATATTATCCGGTACGGACAGGCAAAAGACAAGGATACAGACAAAAAGAAAAAGCGGAGGAAGGTGCGGCGAAGAAACGCCGTTCCTCCCTCCGCAAATGGAGTATCTATCCCTGTTATGAAAGTTTGGAGAGTTGGGTAAGGATTTCCTTCACACCCTCCCACAGTTGTTCCTGCCGCTGGGATATATCCTCCAAGTCAGCATTATAAACCCGCCCGGTCTCATGCACTTTGCGGGTCAGCTGGTTCAAGTTGTTGCTGCTTCGGCGCATCAGGGAGACCAACTCCTTCAGCTCCGGCAGTTCCAGCTTGACCACATAACCATCCAGCGCCATTTTCCGCAGATAAGCGCTCAAATTCTCTGTCCCGTATTGCTGCATCTTTTGATGGATCAGTTCCAGTTCTTCTGCGGACACCCAAAACAAAACCGGCACATCCCGCTTGCGCTTTGCCATGGTTATCGCTCCGGCTCCCGTTTTTTCGGGGCGGCAGACTTATGGGCGGGCAACTCCTGTTTGAGCTTTTGCAGGACAGAACTTTTCTGCTGTTCCTGCATGGTTTTTCTGGCCTGCCTGGTAAACAGATCGGTCAGACCGGGATTGACCCCATCCACAACCAGATAGGCGCAGTGGCGGGAAGCGCCGCTGTCCTCCGGCATGGGAATGGTTTTTGCCCAGGCTTTATTGTCCTGAGAGATACGCCCGTCATGGTTCTTGTGCTGGATGGTGTTTGCAAGAATGAACTGTACCCGTTCCGTCCCGAACTTTTCCAGCACATCTTTGACCGCAGCCTCCGTATCCAGCCGATTCTCTGCATAGTGGGCGCTGATGGTCTGCTCAATGGCTTCTTTGCAGGCGCTGTTCGCCTGATATGAGAGGTTGTACTGTGCCATTTCCCCATGCTCGGACGCATAGGCAGTAGAATGTGGATAGACCGGTGTTGTTCGCAGTTCCTCTTTGGCTCTGCACACATCGTCGGCACGGCTTTCAATGCTGTCCCGGATCACATCCATATAGCCGGTCTCCAGCTTTTCAAAATAGCGGTACACATCCGCCAGCGGAGAGGGAGATTCCAAAAGTGCCTGAGCCTGGGTGTCGGTCAACTCCAGTTCCTCCATTGCCATCACGATGTCCTCGCGGATGGTGTACTCATAGGCATGGTTTAAGACTTCTTCCGGGGGCTGGCTTTTCAACCAGTCCCTGTATTTTTCCTGCTCAGTGGCCATCTTTTCATAAAGGGCCGTATTCAGATTATTGGTATTCATGTTATCGCACCTCCTCATGCTGTTTTGGTTTCTTGTCTGTACTGCGGGGCGGCACCGGGCGTTTCAGATGATCCAGCACCGAAAACCGTGTGCTTTTGGCAACGACAGCTTCATCGTGTGCCTGTCCCTTTCCGTCGATGTTGAGCAAGGTATCCAGCTCCACCAGACGGGCGTTTTTGCTTCTCAGTTCTTCTTCATAAAGGAATGGCTTTCCGACTTCCTCCTTTGCGGCAGCCTGCTGCTGATAGAGGTTATCCAGCTGGGCCTTTGCCGCCTCCAGACGCTGGGGCATCTGGGCGAGGGCATTGTCGATACGGGTAAGATTTCCGCGAGGGTCTGTACCAAGGGTTGCCCGGTGGGTCATCTGTCCTTTCAGCAGGAGCGTATACTCCTGTTTCCAAGCGGAAAATTCCACGGATATGGCATAGCCCCGGTAGCTGCCGATCTGCACCGGATCGGAGGTTTTGACCTCCTTGCAGGCATCCAAAAGGGCTGCGCCGGCGTTCTCCTTATCGGTCAGCAGATCGCCGCGGATTTCCATACCAGCAAAACCGTCCTCCGGGTGCGGGTGCGCTGCCAAAACCTCCAGATCGGATTCAAAGCCCTTGATAAAGCCTTTGTGCTTTTCAATCTCCTCCGGGAAGTATTTGAGCAGCTGGTCCTCCAGACGATACTGCTTGCTCTGGTGGTCGGCTTTCATCAGCTTCAGGCGGGATACCTCCACATCCAAATCCATACGCTCCTTGATGCGGGGATCTCCGGCGCACAGGGCTTTGATCTCGGCAAAGGAAAGCGCCGTTTCGTCCACATCATCGCAGGAACGCACCGGCGATTTAGAAGTCATGATCTGACTGATGAATTTTTGCTTATTCTCCACCGTCTGCCAGAGGTATGCGTCAAAGGTTCCTTCGGTCACATAGCGGTACACATGGACAAGAGGATTCTGGTTACCCTGGCGCTCGATACGGCCCTTGCGCTGGGCAAGGTCTCCCGGTCTCCACGGACAGTCCAGGTCATGAAGTGCCACCAGACGGTCCTGCACATTGGTGCCTGCGCCCATCTTGGCGGTGCTGCCCAAAAGGACACGCACCTGACCGGTACGGACTTTAGAGAACAACTCCTTTTTCCGCACTTCGGTGTTGGCTTCATGGATAAAAGCGATCTGGTCGGCAGGCATCCCCTGAGCAATGAGTTTCTGACGAATATCGTCATATACCGTAAAGACCGGTTCCTGCTCCGGCAGAGGCACAGCGCCTTCCAATGCGTGAAGCAGTGGATTATCCAGCGTTTTCGCCGCCTTGCTTGCAGGAGCTTTTGCCTGCGGTGTAGAAATGTCGCAGAACACCAGCTGGGTCAGCTTGTCAGCTTTGCCATCCCGCCAGATCTGCATGATGTTGTCCACGCACTGATTGACCTTTGTGCCAGGTTCATCCGGCAGCATCTGGTTGACGATTCTCTGGTCCAGGCCCAGCTTACGGCCATCCGAGGTAATCTTGAGCATATTGTCCTGGGACGGGTCAACGGTTCCGCTGTGTACCAGCGATGCGCGCTCCGAAAGGGTCTTGACCATTTCCTGCTGATGTTCGGTAGGCTGCGCCACGATGTTGTGGTATTCCACCTCCGGGGTGGGCAGGTTCAGTTGGTCGGCGGTCTTGATGTCCGCCACTTCTTTGAACAGGTTCATCAGCTCCGGCAGATTAAAGAACTTGCTGAATCTCGTTCTTGCCCGGTAGCCGGTGCCTTCCGGTGCCAGCTCCAATGCTGTGACGGTCTCCCCAAATCGGGAAGCCCAGCAGTCGAAGTGGGTCATGTTCAGTTCTTGCAGGCGTTCATACTGAAGATAACGCTGCATGGTGTAAAGCTCGGTCATGGAGTTGCTGACCGGTGTGCCGGTGGCAAAAATCACGCCACGGTTTCCGGTGATCTCATCCATATAGCGGCACTTGGCAAACATATCGGAGGATTTCTGCGCGTCCGATGTGGAAAGACCAGCCACATTCCGCATTTTTGTGTATAGAAACAGGTTTTTATAGTTGTGGGCCTCGTCCACAAACAAACGGTCCACACCCAGCTGCTCGAAGGTTACCACATCGTCTTTTCGCCCCTCGGCTTGCAGCTTTTCCAGTCTGGCTTCCAGAGACTTTCTGGTACGCTCCAGCTGCTTGACGGTAAAACGCTCGCCGCCACTGGCCTGTACCTCTGCAATCCCCTCAGTGATCTCGTCGATCTGTTCATAGAGAAGCCGTTCCTGACGCTCCCGGCTGATGGGGATACGCTCAAACTGGCTGTGTCCCATGATAATGGCATCATAATCACCCGTCGCAATACGAGCGCAGAACTTCTTTCGGTTATGGGTCTCAAAGTCCTTTTTTGTGGTGACTAAGATATTGGCGGAAGGATAGAGACGCAGAAACTCCGACGCCCACTGCTCGGTCAGATGGTTTGGAACCACAAAGAGAGATTTCTGGCACAGTCCCAGGCGTTTGGCTTCCATCGAAGCAGCTACCATTTCAAAAGTTTTGCCTGCGCCTACTTCATGTGCCAACAGGGTATTTCCTCCATACAGCACATGGGCGATGGCGCTTTTCTGGTGTTCCCGCAGGGTAATGGCCGGGTTCATGCCGCCAAAAGTGATATGGCTGCCATCATACTCACGGGGACGGGTAGCGTTCATTTCTTCGTTGTACTGGCGCACCAAAGTCTGGCGGCGCTCCGGGTCTCTCCAGATCCAGTCCCTAAAGGCTTCCCGGATCGCCTGCTGTTTTTGAGCAGCCAGGGTGGTCTCCTTGGCGTTCAGCACGCGGCGCTCTTTTCCGTCTGCGTCCTCTATGGTGTCATAGATACGGACATCTCGCAGGTTCAGGCTGTCCTCCAAAATCTTGTAGGCATTGGCACGACTGGTCCCATAGGTGGTATAAGCTGCCACATCGTTGTAGGATACGGAAGATTTCCCCTTGATCTGCCATTCAGCGGTAAAGGACGAATAGTTGACCTCGATACTGCGTTGGAGATAAAACGGGGTATTAAAGGTCTCATACATAAACTGCTGGATATATTCCTTGTCAATCCAGGTAGCGCCCAGACGCACCTCGATCTCCGACGCATCCAGGTCTTTGGGCTGGGCGGCGGTAAGAGCTTCCACATTGACTGCATAAACCGGGTCCTGCTGTGCGGCCCGCTGCGCCTGACGCAGTTTGCGGCGTACATTGCCGGAGAGGTATTCATCAGCAGTCACATAATGGGGCGTTCCGTCCTGCTCCAGCTGTCCCGGTACACGGAAGATTACGCCTTGCAGCTCTCCGGCCAGTTCTTCTTTTGTTTTTCCGGTAAGCTGGCTCATATAGTCCATATCCACGCAGGCTTTTTCCGAGATGGACACCGCCAGTGCTTCACTTGCCGTATCCACCACAGCCACCGCCTGATGGGGCTTGATGGTCCGCTTGGTGAACATATCTGCCTTGCGTTCCAGCTTTCCGTCCTCGTCGATGACTTCCAGCGCACAGAGCAGGTAATAGGAAGAATCATCTGCATAGGCCAGTCGGTTTGCACGGTCATTGATAAGGCCATATTTTTCAGAAAAGCTGTCATAGAGGCTGTTCAGTTCCGCCTGCTTCTCCCGAATGGTGCTGTCCGGAACCGCTGCATCCATCTGAAGGTCGATCAGTTCCTGCACACAATCACGCAGTCCCACAAGACCTTTCACGCGGGCTTCTGCGGTGGCGTTGAGGTCAGGGCGCACCATACGGCTGTTTTCCCGGTAGTACACCTGCCCGTCTACAATGGCATAGGAATAGTTCTTCACATTGGGGTCGGCAGGAATGGAGGTGTCAATAGCTTCGCCTTCGCCCAGCTCCGGCAGCTCTGCCTCCTGATAAGTGCCATGAATATACTTCACCGCATCATGCAGCTGGTCGGAAAGCTCCAGTCCCTCGATAGGGTTCACGGTGTAGTCCATACCATGAGCAGTGCTTACCGGCTCCTGTCTGCCCAGCACCATTTCCGGGTGGTCGATAAAATACCGGTTGATGGCAAACCCATCCTCCGTTTGTCCGGTCTGCGTCCACTCTGGTGCAATGTCCAGCGGACGGTCCCGCTTTTGGAGAAAGATGATGTCCGATACCACCTCGGCACCGGCATTCTTTTTGAACGCATCATTAGGCAGACGGATCGCTCCCAACAGCTCGGCACGCTGGGCAAGATAACGGCGCACGGTGGAATCCTTGGCGTCCATGGTATAGCGGGAGGTCACAAAAGCTACCACACCGCCGGGACGCACCTGATCCAGTGCTTTGGCGAAAAAGTAGTTGTGAATACTGAAATTCAGCTTGTTGTAGGCTTTGTCGTTGACCTGATACTGACCGAAAGGTACATTGCCGATGGCAAGGTCAAAGAAGTCACGCCTGTCGGTGGTCTCAAAGCCGCCTACTGTGATGTCCGCCTTGGGATAGAGCTGCTTTGCGATGCGCCCGGAAACAGGGTCCAGCTCCACGCCGTACAGACGGCTGTTTCGCATTTTCTCCGGCAGCATACCAAAGAAATTGCCCACACCCATAGACGGCTCCAGAATATTTCCGGTCTCAAATCCCATACGGTCCACCGCTTCATAGATGGCCTGAATGACCGTAGGGCTGGTGTAATGGGCGTTGAGGGTAGAGCTTCTGGCGGCGGCATATTCCTCCGGGGTCAGCAGCTCTTTTAGCTGAGCATACTCTAAAGCCCATGCCGGTTTCTCCGGGTCAAACGCATCAGAGAGACCGCCCCAGCCCACATATCGAGAAAGAACCTCCTGCTGTTCGGGGCTTGCCTGCTGTCCGGCAGCTTCCAGCTCTTTCAGCAAACGAATCGCATTGACATTTGCCTGGAACTTGGCTTTCGGACCGCCTTCGCCCAAATGCTCATCGGTAATGCGGAAGTTTTTTGCATTGCGGCGCAGGTTAGCCTTGTATTCCTCATAAGATGCTTCCTCGGCAGCTTTGGCATTGGGGAAGGTCTGCCACTGGCCATTGACCTGAATGGAAACCGGGTGTTCATCCAACACTTCCTCAAAGGTTTTCTCCGGCTCAGTCACAGGGGCTGGTGGCTCCGGCTCCTCGATATGCAGTCGTTCCACCACCACATCATAAGGCAGATTGTTCTTATCGCCCGGATAGACGGCCATGGTCTCGGAATGGAAGGTCGGGGATTCGGTAGCCGGTTGGGGCTGTTCCTGTCCAAAACCGTCCTGCTGACGGGCATACATCCCGCGCAGCAAAGGCGCAACCTCATCCCAGCGGAAATACAGCATAGCCAGACGCTTTTCCTCTGCATCCATGACTTCCAGTTCTATGCCCTGTGCCGTGGTACGGTAATCGGCAATATCGCCGGTCTCCAGATTCAGTGTCTCGATCTCACCGGAATAGGCTCTGCTCAGCCAGTAGGCGATCTCGCTGTTGCTCCTGCCGGATTGCAGCAGCGTGGAAATCTGCTTTTTATCCGCTTCATCCATCAGTCCATGAGCCAATACATCCCGCAAGTCCTGATCTGCCTTGTCCGGGTCAATAGGAAGAAACTCGGTATAGTAAGCATTGCGGCGGTCTGCCCGAAGCAGCTGCTCGAACTGTTCTTTGCGCTCTGCCCGGTAGATGGGATATACCATCCCGGTGGGCAGAAGCTGTACGGTGTCCTCCCGCAGCTCTGTGATCTGATAGGCGTCATCTTCGATATACACGGTATCGCCCACGGCATAGACCGGGGCGGCTGGGTCATAGGAGGTTCTTTGCGGAATTGGGCGGCGAACTGCGTCATATTCCTCATCGGAAATGGAAACTTTGGAAGTCTGCTCTGTCTCGGCATCTGCGATCTGCTCGGCATCTGACATCACCTGTTGGATAAACGGGGCATTGTCCAGTTTTTCCGTGTCTGCCACCTGGCCGTTGACGATCCCTCTTTCCTCCAGAGCTTCCCGGATGGCGATTGGGTCGATGTCGTCAAAACGGTCCTGTTCTTCTTCGGTATAGAACCGGTCCTCCTGAATGAGCTGGGCAAGCCTGCGCTGTACCTTCGGCCAGGGCAGCTGCGTTTCCTCCGGGCTGCCGGCACGGACAACGAACAGGCTGTTGCTGTTACTGCCGCCGTATTCCTGAGCCAGCCATGCGGCGGTATCTTTTTCTCTTGCATGGTCTTTCATATAGCGGACAACAGCGTGTTTACTCTCGATATTGCCGTTCCATGCACAAAGGGCAGTATCAATATCTTCCTGAGAAAGAGGGCGCAGAAGCTCATGGAGCTTTGGATAGGTCTCGTCGATCACTTCCCGGTGTAAACGCTGACGGAACTCCGGCACATCCGAATAGAGTCGGATCAGCTCCATATCCTTAGAACCAAGGACTGCACGGCGCACAGCGGCATTACCCTCGATGACAGCATTTTCACGGTCAGAATGACCGCAGGCATTGCGATATGCGGTATCCTCGGAAATGGCGGCAGTCACCACAGGCTTATACTGCTCAAACTGCTCCCCAAGGGTAGGCTTTGGCGTTTCTTTCTCCACCTCCGGCTGCTGTGCTTGAATGGCATCTTCTTCGGCCAGTTCCTGTTTAGACTGGATTTTGTCATACTGCGCCTGTTCCTGTTCGGTAAGATAGCGGTCTTTCTGGACAAGTGAGGTAATGCGCTTGGCAACCTTTTCCCAGTTCAAGTGAACATCCGGGCAGTCCTGCTTTTTATAGTGCAGTCCTTTCCCATCGTGATCTTCGCCGCTGTGTGTTGCGCCGGACAGGGCATGAGAGCGTCCGCCAATGCCATACTCGTCTTTGAGGAATCTCACTTTCTCCTTATCCGTATGGTTTGCCATGAAGAACGCATAGATACGGCCTTTTCCTCCGGCGAAACTGCTTCCGCCGGTCATGGCGGCGTCGATCTCATCCTCGGTAATAAAGTGCTGGACGGTTGGCACTTGGGAAAGCTCTGAAGAAAAGGTCCTGCGGGGCAGGTCAAGGTCCTTCAGGTTCTCCCAGATCTCCCTCGGTCTATGATAGTGAAAACGCAACAGGTCACGGTCCTGCTGATAGGCAGTCCAGAAGGCAGCGTATTCTTCCTTGAGGGTCTGGCGGAAAGCCGGGTCACTCAGCTGCTCCGTCAGGCGGCGGGTCTCCTCCGGGAAACCATTGCCTTTGATCTCTGACAGGCAGGACAAATATCCGGCTTTTCTGGCGTCCTCACTGAGATCGTGATACAGATGCCAGAGCTTTTCCGAGAGGAGGGAGCGTTCATAGCCTGCCGCTTCTGCAAGCTCCACATTGGAGGCAAACTGGCCGCTCTCCAAAAGCTCCCCGATACGCTCTGCGGCGCTCTCCCAGGAAATGACCTGGGCAGACCTGTCATAACGGACAGACTTCCCATGGGAAAGATGGATACCATCCTCGGCATACCATGCGCTCACACTGCCAAGGCCATTGCCGCCGTGGTACAGCGTTTTCAGTATCTCGGCAATCTCAGCGGTGGTTTTCTGCTTTTCAAAGGCTGCAACCACACGCTCCCTTTGACGGTCTGTATTGCCGCCCAAACGCAGCACATGGTCGATGTCATTTTGGGCAAAAGAAAAAGCAGAGGATGTATGCGCTACATTCTCTGCTTCATCTATGGATTGGATCTGTTCCGCTTCGGAGAGGAACAGGTTTAGAGTCAGCTGTTGATAAGCTCCGCCATCAGGATTTCCTCGGCCTGAGCTTTGCAGGTGTTCATCAGCCCCACCCACTTCATGGGATCGCTGGCTTTCAGTTCCTCGGTGGCTCCCGCTTCCTTCGCCAGCTGGGGCATCATCTGCTCCAGTCTGCTCTGGGCGGTCTCGTCGATCTCCAGAAGGTGCGGGTACAGCTTCTCGCTCAGCAACATCTGGTTGTAGAGGATGGGACGATGTTCCTTCAGGTAGGTTTTCCTCATCCTGCCGTACTTGCCCAGGGGTTTCTCCGGCTGCTGGCTCAGCTTCAGGTCGGGAATCAGATAGTCTCCGTTCTGGATATAGGTCATGGGATTGTTCATCTTGTTTGCTCCTTTCTTGGTTGGCTTCGCGCTCTGCATTTCGGACGGTAACGCCGATCTGCCGCAGCACCTGCTGGTTGATCTGGCTGACCGCTGTTCCCAGCGCTCCGATGGTTGCCGGAGTATTGAAATCAAAGATCGCCATGAAATCTTCGTGGTCGAAGTAGCGTTCCGGTTCCAGTCCACAGCGGGACATCAAAGCATAAGTGATACTGACGGTGGCTGCTGCCTTGAACTGTACTCCGATGTTATACTCATCATATTCCTCCAAAAAGGAACCGTCAACGATATAGAAGAAGTCCTGCTGATGCTCCGTCCAGTATTCCTCAGCCAGTTTTCCGGCTACCTCGGTGAGCTGTCCGGCAAGGTCATCACCGGAAACATCATAGGTGCGCTCAAGCATGGCCTGCACCGAATCCAAATGGCGCTCCTCCAGCTGCCACAGCCAGGGAGTGCGGGAATGTTCACGGGTTCCGGTGTCGGAAATATCAAAAACATAGCGCAGGCGGGGTCTGTCCCCGGAATCGTCCACCAGAGCGATTCCCTTGGAGCCGCGCCTTACATACCGGCCCATCTTTTCATTCCACAAATCGTACTCTGCACAGGCGGTAGCGTCCGGACGCTGGGCGTAGATCATCAACTGCTCATGGAACGGGTACTTGTAAAGGCGGGAAGCAGTAGTGAGAAACCCTGCCCATTCCTGCCAGCTCCCCGTGAGCTGCGTTGTCACCTTCTCCGCCATCTGTGCATATAGTTCAGCTTTGGTTGGCATAGTGTTCTGTCCTCCTTTCAGTTTTGGGGTAAAAGATGGGGTAGCATATTGCCACCCCATCCCTGCGACTATGGTGTTTACTGGTCAAAATCCGGGTACAACTCCAGCTCGGCAAACTCGGCATCACTCATGGCCTGGAGCTTGCCCAGTGCGCTGTCTGTCAACTCCCGCAGCTCGGTTTCCTCCGGGGCCAGCTCGCCGCGCATCTCACGCAGGCTGTCGATCAATCCGGTGCGGCTACCGGTATTGTAAATGCACATCAGGTTCATTTCCTCAAAAGTGAAGTTTCCCATATCAAATCTCCCTTTCCGCACTCTTTTTGGGCGCTGTCTTTTTGTGTTCTGCCTTGGGCTGGCTTTTCAGCTGCTCCATGACGGACTTTTTCTTTTCCCGTTCCTCCCGATGGGCAGCGGCAGCCAGATCCATCAGGGAAATGGGCTGACCGCTGCGGGCCTGCTGTTCCAGCTCTGCCACCGTAGGCTCTTTTGCGCCATTGTTGATGATACCGTCGATCATGCCGTAATCGTCCTCCACGGCCATCTCCGCATTTTTCAGCGGATTTTCCGGCAGGAATCCGGGGATCTGGGTAAAACCAACACTGTCACAGTAATGACAGGATACCTTACCATCCTGCTTGATCGCAACGATGTCACTGACACTCATAGAAGGACTGTGAAAATCCGCCGGTTTTTGCAGATTAAACTGCTCATATAGTTTTTCCAGCTGCTCCGGTACCGTGCCAGACTCCCTCAGCGGAGCAGTGTAAATGAGATCATAATTGCTGCGCTCTATGGAAATATCATGGGACTTTAGCCAGTCCAGATTCATAAAGCGCACATTCTGCGGATCGTCACGGCTCACCTGATAGATGGCAAAGCAATCTCTGTTCTGAGCAAGAAATGCCTGTTCCCGTTCCTGCTGATGTTCCTGGCGCTCCATGACCTTTTCGTGGAACTGAGGGCTTTTCTCCCATTCCTCACGGTCCACGCCAAAAAGACCGCCATGATCCATGATTTCCTGCGGGTCAAACACCATGCTCTCCGTATTGTCCTCATGCAGCACATAGACAGTCAAACCGGCGGCATCCAGTTCCAGCGCCCGTTCTCTGGTAACAGGGAGCATCCCATCATAGAAGTAGCCGTATTCCTGCATATCCGGTGTGGATA
>ENA-OZFG01000202-OZFG01000202.1-human-gut-metagenome-genome-assembly--contig:-NODE-202-length-14885-cov-17.816655_pt1 | contig 14885 bp, 11 predicted proteins | sample MGYA00244617_ERZ653632 | MGnify/ENA primary metagenome ERZ653632 (study PRJEB26926, sample SAMN06165167) | human gut metagenome | biome: ENVO:00009003; feature: ENVO:2100002; material: ENVO:00002003...
GGAGATGTGGGTGCTGACCTGTAGGATGTTAATAATTAATCGATTAGAATGAAGAATTATGAGACATAGATTATTTATCCCCGCAGCCACCGCACTGCTGTTCGCCCTCGCCGCCTGCACGCAGGACGAACTTGCTGGCGATAACCGTCTGCCCGAAGGTGAATACCCTGTATTCATCCGTGCCACCGGACTGTCCGTAGAGGCAACGCCGCAGGCAGCCCCATCAACCCGTGCCGCTGTGGACGGCGACTGGCAGGGCGTCACTTCCGTGGCACTCAAGATGGGCGATGCGGTAAAGGAATACACCGTAACGGCTTCTACCGATTTCAAGAGTGCCACGCTCTCACGCGAGAACGACCCGTACTACTGGACCAGCCGCGACCCGATTACCGTATCGGCATGGTGGCCCTTCAACAATGCCGACATCACACAGATGCCTACCGTGAAGGTGGCCGAAGACCAAAGCAAACTGGCTGACTTCCAGAACAGCGACTTCATCTCTGCTGAGAACCGAAAGGTGGAATTTAACAACCCGACTCTTGAATTTACCCACCGCACGGCACGCGTGACTATCGAACTGAAGCCCGGCACGGGATTCACGAGCGTCGCTGGTGCCACGGTGAGCCTCGTGAGTCTGTCCGCCGATAACGGCAACCCGACTGCCATCAAGACCTACAACGCAAGCGGCAACACCTACGAGGCACTGACCGCCCCGCAGACCGTTGCGGCAGGCAAGCCGTTCGTCAAGGTGGAACTCGGCAGCGGCACCTTCTACTTCCGTCCGCAGAACAACGTCGTATTAGAGGCTGGCAACCGCTATAAATACACCGTCAAGGTGAACGCCACCGGCTTGACGTTAGAGGGTTGCACCATCGGTGACTGGGCTGACGGTGGCGGCGAAAGCGGCGAGGCTGAGGATTTAGGCTATTCTATACAGAACGACGGCAGTTACATGGTCTATAACGCTGACGGCCTGCTGGCATGGAACAAAGCCGCACAAAAGGACGAATCGATAAATTGCACCCTCACCGCCGACATCGACCTGACGGGTAAGGATTGGACACAGATAGGCACATGGCCAGGTTACTCCGGCGTCTTTAATGGGCAGGGACACCGCATTACGGGATTAAACTTTTCAGCAGCGACTACTGAACTTTTTGGGTTATTAAATTTACGTGGTGTGATAAAGAACCTACAACTCATAGATGTGAATCTATATGGCAATAATGGATCAGCAGCTGGAATAGTGGATCAAAATAATGGTCAAATCATTGCCTGCTCTGTGACGGGAAAAATTTCTGCATATGGTAGAACTTGTGGTATAGCCGATTTAAATTATGGCAGTATCACAGCTTGCTGGTTTGACGGCACATTGAAAGATTATGAATCTGGAGCTATAGTGCGTTTCAACTACAATACTATAACTTCCTGTTATTGGGGAGGCAATGCCGAGCGAGGAGAATTCCGTAATTTTGGAGGAACGGTAGATGCCACGAAGGTGGACGGCGCGACCGTGAAATGGCAGACAGCCGTCGACGGCATGAACATCGCCCTCACCGACAATGACTACCAGTGGGCACTCGGCACAGACGGTCTGCCCGTACTGCAAAAGAAACAATAACAACCCCTAAACAACACGCATCATGAAACGAACAACCATCCATATATCCGCAGCCATCGCCCTGCTGCTCGGCCTTGCCGCCTGCACACAGGACGAAGCGGGCTTCCTACCAGAAGGGGCGGAAGGCACACCCATCGTCTTCACCGCCACGGGGCTGAACCCCGCCGCGACAGCCACCGCCGGCACCCGTGCCCCGGTGGACGGCAATTGGACGGGTGTGCAGAGCGTGGCAGTCCTGATGGACGGCACGGTGAAGGCATACGACGTGACGCCCTCCACCGCCGACCCCACCAGCGCCACGCTGACCTCCACCGACCCGTACTACTGGACCAACCACAACGACATCACCGTCACAGCGTGGTGGCCCTACACCGCTGGCGAGACAACTCCGCCTGCTGTGAAGGTAAAAGCCAACCAAAGTACCCAGAAAGACTTTGAGGGCAGCGACCTCATCGTAGCCGACGGACAGACGGTGACCTACGGTAGCCCCACGCTCCGCTTCACCCACCGCACGGCGCGGGTAACCATCGTTCTGACGGACTACACCGAGGGGCTGGCATCCGTGCAGCTGACGGGTCTCTCCACCGAGAATGACAATCCAGATAAAATCACCCCGTATGACAAGGGCAGCAACACCTACATCGCCCTCGTAGCCCCGCAAAGTGTGGAAGCTGGCACGACCTTTATTACCTGCACCTTCACTAACGGCAAGACCTTCGTTTATAAGATGAAGAATGCTACCGACTGGCAGGCGGGCGGTGAATATACCTACACCGTCTCCCTCGCTGCGGCAAAAGACCTGGGCTATACCATAGAGAGCAACGGCAGCTACACGGTCTATAACGCCGACGGTCTGATGAATATAGCCGAATTAGTGAACGGAGGTAAGAGCGACATTAACATTACCCTCGACAAAAACATTGACCTCACAGGCAAAGACTGGACGCCGATAGGCACAGACTACGACAACTCATACAAAGGCACCTTCGACGGTGGCGGCCATACCATCACGGGGCTGACCTTTACGACAAATGACGAATATGCGGGTCTGTTCGGCTGGCTCAATAGAGCTGGTACGGTGAAGAACGTGGTGATGGAGGGCGTACAGATAACAAGCAATCAAATATATGGCGGCAGTATTGGCGGCGTGGTAGGATATAGCTGGGGCACCATTGAAAACTGCTCGGTGTCGGGCAGCGTCAGCGGCACGGTGTATGTCGGCGGTGTGGTGGGTGCTCAAATAGACGGTTCCATCACCGGATGCAGTTCCTCTGCCACAGTGAAGGGAATGGTCGATGTCGGCGGCGTGGCAGGTCAGACGAATTCGAGTGCCACCCTGACCGCTTGCTATGCAACGGGCAACGTGATCATAGAAATGGCTCCCGCAAAGAATATCGCTGGCGGCGGTCTGGTGGGAATGAACGCAGGAAGCAGCCTCCTTGCCTGCTATGCCACGGGCAACGTAACCAGTACGGGTAGTAGCACTGGCTATGTACATATCGGCGGCTTTTTGGGAAATAACTACACCACCGTGACCGCCGGCTATTGGAAGAACAATCATGAACAAGGCATCGGCTACAATAGGGAAAGCACCGGAGCCACGAAGGTGGACGGCACTGACGTTACCTGGCAGAACGCCGTTGATGCCATGAACCGCGCCTTGCAGAACGCAGGCTCAAAGTGGCGTTACGAACTTAAAGGAGCATTGCCTACCTTGAGGAAGCAGTAAGCCGTTGCGGGCGGAAAATTTCCACCCGCAACGAACATAAACCGAAGTATAACCCCAATAAAAAAGGAGGATGTGATGGAACACACGGAGAATCCACCATATAGGTTTTGGCATCAAGGCATTGTTAATAATAATATAGACTCCAGTGTAAATATGGAAGCTGTAAGCCGGACATTGTCAAGATTGGTGCTCATTAAAGGCAACAAATCAAGTAATTAAATAAAAAACATGGGACTTTTTCACAGAGGCAAGAAAAATAATGACGATGAGCCGGACAGTGTTCAAACCAATTCATTCTCTGATATTATGAATGGTTTGCAGTACGCCGTAAACTGTGCACAAGATACATTACAGAATCATCAGATACAAAATCTGACCAGACTTTTTGAAGGAACAAATGCAAATAACGCAAATACGTTCCAATCGAAAAAAATCATGGTTGGAGACAAGACTATTGATATTCCACTTATAGCTTTGATATCCCATCATTATCTTGCGATGGATAATGTGCAGATAAAGTTCAAGGCGAAGGTCGGAAGCGTGGAATCACAGATTCCAGAAAACAACTTATTGTTATCCAGCCCACAAAGAGCCAATCTCCAGATGCAGATGAGCAACATAAAACCGGATGCGGATGATGTCATGGAGGTTTGCGTCAATTTTAAGGTTCAGGAGACTCCAGAGAGCATTTCCCGAATTATTGACGATTTTGTAAAAAATATCTAACAATTTTAAAATTCAAATGTTATGGCAGAAGAAATAAAGAACCAAGGGCAACAAGAAAATGCGGAAAACTTGAATGAAAATGTAAGCGGACAGGCGAAAGAAATTATCTCCGCTGCATTGGAAGAGACTCAAAACAGAGAAACTTCTCCAGTTCTTAAAGCAGATTCAAACGTGACTGACAAATTCAAGGGGCTTCCCATGCGGGAACTTATTGCAGCTCCACTTATTGCAGCAGCCGAAGCACAACAGGAATTGGCAGCGACAGCATGGAATTTCTACCAGCAAATTGCATTTGATGGTAAAAGCGGCAATAAAGCGCGTATATTGGAATTCGATGTCGAAAGACCGATACAGCAGGATGGAAAAATGACAACAATGTCACAAAGTGTCAAGGCTCCGTTTATAGGATTGGTGCCTATTCCTTCCCTGCTCATAGATCGCGTGGATGTCGATTTCCAGATGGAGGTTACCGATACATCAAACGTAAAAAGCACTACCAACGCAGAAGTAGAGGCAAAAGCTTCTGCAAAACATTGGTTTATAAATGCGGAAATCAGCGGCAAAGTCACGACCGCCCGCGAGAACACCCGCATGACCAACCAAACGGCAAAATACCAGATACATGTGACAGCCAGTCAGCAGCCGCAGACCGAAGGTCTGTCTAAACTGATGGATATAATGGCATCATGTATCGAGCCTATAACAAACGAAAGTAACAGTAAGTAAATATATGAATTTGATTCAAGCATTAAGATTGCCAAACAGTCAAGCAGTAATGACAAATATTGCACGGTTTCATTATCAAAATATTTATAATGTAGGTTTGACCCCTCCGATTGTCACGCAAAGTAAGTTGACATTTCAAATAAAAGGATATACCCGTAACTATCGTTTTCTTAGATTAGACTATGCCTGTGTCATATATATTGCGGATAGAATAGCAGTCGTTGCTTCAAATGGCATAGATACTTTAAGTTCAGGTTTTTCGGGGTGTTATATGGCCAGTTTTAGGCACAATGGCATTAGGTATGTTGCTCATATTCCAACGCCTAACAATAGTATTAAAACATCATGGAATCGGGCGGTTAAAAATCGAATAATAGATAATGTTGTTCTTTTTAAACCTACTGAAGGATTGGCGAGAATCCCAGGAACCATTGGTATTTGGGGAATTATAACATTTAACGATAGATGTTATCGGCTTGATGTAAATGAAAACGCTCCTCCAAGTCAAGCCATACGTGGCCAAAGAATTTTTAACTCAATCCCGAGAAATCCCATACTAACAGAAATTCCACCTATCGCCGGTGGTCAGATGCCTTAATAATTATAACAATTGTAAATAAGGGAAGAATGGTTGTTTCATTGAGGAGTAGAATTCTATTCGGATATATAATTCTGGTGGCGGTCATAGGCAGCATGGCCGCCATTCTCATCCATGAACCTGCGAAGTTCCACGACCTATATGCGTATTTTAAATAACGGTATTTACACAAACAGCAAATGAGCGAACAATTCGTTACCACTACCAAGCATTTCCGCAAGATGCTTGCCGCAGGCTATCTGTTGATAGTCCTGCTGGTGGGCGGCATCATCTGCACGTGGCTCGGAGAATGGCGCGACTTGGAGTTGCTGGAACGGGAGAACCGTGAAATCAACCGCTTCCGCAAGGAAACACACGATGCGTATGTGGGTGTGGTGGAGTTGTCTCTTTTGGGCGAGTCGGTGCTGGAATGGGACGATAAGGATGTGGCGGCATACCGGCGGCAACGGATGACGGTGGATAGTATGCTTTGCCGCTTCAAGAGCCATTACGAATCGGTGCGCATAGACAGCGTGCGCCACTTGCTGGAGGACAAGGAAAAGCGGCTGTGCGCCATCATGGAGGCTCTGGAACAACAGGCGGATATCAACCGCCGGATAGCCAAGCAGGTGCCGGTGATAGTGCAAACGAGCAGGCAGGAAGAGCCGAAGAAACAGAGGAGGAAAGGTTTTCTCGGGTTGTTCGGCAAGAAACAGGAAGCACCTCCGACGACGACCACCACGATGCTCTACACACTGAACCGTGATATGATAGCGCAACAACGTGCCCAAAGCCATCGTCTGTCGGAATATGCCGACAGCCTTGCCAGCCGCAATGCGGAACTGAACCGCCAACTGCAAACCCTTATCCAGCAGATGGACCACAAGGTGCAGGCTGACTTGCAGGAACGTGAGGCGGAAATATCCGCTATGCGTGAAAAGTCGTTCTTGCAGGTAGGTATCATAACGGGTGTCATGCTGCTGTTGCTCATTATTTCATACATCATCATTCACCGCTATGCCACCCGCATCAAGCAGTACAAACATAAGACAACAGATTTAATCGGGCAACTGCAAAAGTCCGTAAAACAAAACGAATCGTTGATAGCCTCACGCAAGAAAGCGATGCACACCATCACCCACGAGCTACGCACACCACTGACTGCCATACATGGATATGCGGAACTGATGCAGGACAACGAAGAAGAAAAGATAAGCGGTTATGCGGACAATATCCTGCAAGCCTCCAAGAGAATGACCGACATGCTCAACTCCCTGCTTGACTTCTTCCGCTTGGACAGCGGCAAGGAACAGGCGAATGTCCGTCCGTTTCGTTTGGAAAACATCGCGGAGCTGTTGCAAACGGAGTTTACGCAACAAGCAGAAGCAAAAGATCTTAAACTTACCATCGAGTGCCCGGAGGGTATTATCCTGAATGGCGACAAGGAGCGCATCATACAGATATGCGACAACCTGCTGGGCAATGCCGTCAAGTTCACGAATGCCGGAAGCGTTTCACTTGTCATAAGCTATGACGGCAATAGGCTGACCCTTGTAGTAGAGGACACCGGAACCGGCATGAGTGCGGAAGAACAACAGCGAGTGTTCGGAGCGTTCGAGCGGCTTTCCAACGCCGCCACGCAAGACGGTTTCGGATTGGGGTTAAGCATTGTGAAACAGATAGTCGGGATGCTTGGCGGCACTATACGCTTGGAAAGCGAAAAAGGAGAAGGCAGTCGTTTTACTGTGGAGTTGCCAATGAACACTGCCGATATTGGTATTGAAGAACAGACAGCCGCAGAAAGTCTGGCTCATATAGAAAGACCTTATTCTGTCATCGTATTGGACGACAATCCGATGGTATTATCCATGACAAAGGAAATGTATGCTGGTATAGGTGTGCATTGCGACACGTTCACCACTATTGGCGATGCAATGGAAGCCATGCGGCAGCACACATACGACCTCATGATAACCGATATGAAGATGCCGGAGATTAACGGCTATGAGGTGTTGGAGTTGTTACGCTCGTCAAGTGTCAGCAACTCGAAAGAGATTCCCATTGTCGTGGCGACCGCCTCCGGCAGTTGCAGCGAAGAGGAGCTGTTGGAAAATGGATTTACCGCCTGCCTGTTCAAGCCATTTTCCATTTCCGAACTGGTTGCTGTATCAGACAAATGCCTTTTGACAAGTACGGACAAGGATGAACTTCCCGACTTGTCCTCTCTGCTTGCCTATGGTGACAAACGGGCGATGCTCGACCGTCTGATAACCGAAACAGAAAAGGATATGCAGGCTGTCCGGGAAATCATGGAGAGGAATGACCGCAAGGCGTTGGACGAATGGATACACCGTCAGCGAAGTTCATGGGCTGTTATCCGTGCTGACAAACCCTTGTGGAACCAGTATGAACTGCTGCATCAAGAATCTGAATGTTCCGAAATGGAATTGCGGAAATGCGTGGATGCCATGCTTCGTATGGGAACAGTTATCATAGAACTTGCGCAAAAGGAAAGGAGGTCGTCGGATGAAAGTATTTGTGATTGAGGACAACCCCGTCTATAACGATTATGTCTGCAACCTGCTGAAGAAAGACAGCTTCGATACTATGTCGGCATATAATCTTGCCACTGCCAAGAAACTATTGGCAAAGTCAGAGGTGGATGATATTGTCGTTGCCGACCTACGCCTCCCCGACGGTGAAAGCATAGAGTTGTTACGGTGGATGCGTGCCAACGACAAACAACAGGTGTTTATCGTTATGACCAATTACGGGGAGGTGCATACGGCAGTGGAAAGTATGAAGCTCGGCTCAAAGGATTACATACAGAAACAGTTGTTGGAGGATAAACTGATACCGCTTATCCGCACCCTGCAAAAAGAACATGAAAAGCGACTACAATGGAACATTCCGATATTCGTCCGGCAGGGCGAAGCCTATCAGAAAATCAAGAAACGTGTGCGCCTTGTAGCCACCACCCGGATGAGCGTGCTGATACTGGGCGAGAACGGTACGGGCAAGGAACATATCGCACAACATATACACCAACAAAGCAAACTTGCCGATAAACCTTTTGTGGCAGTAGACTGCGGAGCCTTGTCCCCGTCATTGATACAATCCGCCTTCTTCGGACACGTCAAGGGCGCGTTTACGGGTGCCGAAGCAAACAAGACGGGGTATTTTCTGGAAGCGGATGGCGGCACGCTGTTCCTTGACGAAGTGGGCAACCTAACAATGGAGATGCAACAGATGCTGCTCCGCGCCATACAGGAACGCCGTTACCGTCCCGTCGGAGCAAAGGAGGACAAAACAGCCAACGTGAGGATAGTGGCTGCAACCAACGAGGATTTGCAGAAAGCCGTAACGGAAAAGCGGTTCCGGCAGGATTTGCTCTATCGCTTGCAGGAGTATGTGATAACCATGCCGCCCTTGCGCGACTGCCCGGAAGACATCATGCCATTGGCCGAGTTCTTCCGTGAAATGGCAAACCGTGAGTTGGAACGTGAAGTAAAAGGGTTTGCCGCATCTGCCCGTAATGCCCTGCTCGCCCATGCGTGGCCGGGCAACGTGCGCGAGTTGAAACAGAAGATACAGACGGCAGTCCTGCAATCAGAAGGCGATATGATAACCGAAGCCGATTTGGAACTTGACAATGAACCGTCCGCTACTTCCGCTTGTTTTACATTGAAGAGCGGGGATGAAGAAAGAGGACGTATCCTGCGTGCTTTGAAACAAGCAGCCGGTAACAAGAAAATGGCTGCAAAGATACTGGGTATCGGCAGGACAACGCTGTATAATAAATTGGTAGAGTATGGATTGAATGAAGAAAACTGACCGGAGTATGGCTGTAAATGGCAATAATTGATTAACTTTGCAATTGTATTTCAGAAAATAGCAGGCGATCGGGTAACTTTTCGCCGATGATATAGACATAAGACCGCAAGGCGTTTCGAGCGAAAATCTGGTAAATTGAAACTACGGAGACGATTGCGTGATGCTTATGCTATGCTTACGCATAGCGTGCATTCACGTACTCTCCGTAAAGGCTTTACCAGAGCCATCGCTTGAAAGTAGTGTGAATTGCACGCTACTTTTTTGCCTCGCCAAAAAGGAAAGAAAATACGTTATGGCGAAAATACAATTACTTGCCGTTATCTCAATAGATGGCTGTCCGATGAAACTGCATCCCCGGAAGCGGTTGCTTCAAACCGAAGATTACGGTATGGATGAAATACGTGCCAATGCCCTGTATAAGCTGACATCCGACTATTCGGTATCCGTACTTCAAGAATGGAGGGAGGAAGGTGGAAGCATTTGCCATTTGTTGGAAGTAACTGCCGGGAATACCGAATATGCCAACGGACTGTTACGGATGAACGTGATAGATGAAATCATACTATACGTTGTTCCAACCATCGACGGAAACGGAGCGCATTTTTTCAAGTCAGCACTACCTATGAATGACTGGCGGCTTATGGAGAACAAAACTTATAGGGACGGAGTAATCCGGCTTACCTATCATAAAGAGCCACGGGCATAAAATGTTCAGATTATGAACATCTTGGCGGAATTTCCGTGTTCAGAAAGTGAACACATGTTCAGAATCTGAACACATTTCACAAGGGATGCAATCAAGGATAAAATTATTTTTGAATTTTATCTTTCTGAAAAACAATGTAGTACAATTTTCTCACAATCTTTTCTCGTGTTTAGGGCTATGATTTGCACCATATATCAGTGTGCGCACACTGATAAACAAGTGTAAACCCTCAAAACAGAAAAGATAATGAACCATCTCATACTGGCGGAAACACAGTTTTTCGCCATGATAAACGGAAAAGACAACGGTAGCACGGAAACGGCATACGGCGGATTCGTGCAGGAAGTAATAAACCTGTGCTACGGCGGCAATGATGCCAAGCATATTATTGTGGCGTTGGCTTTTGCCGAAATCGAATTACAGCACCATCCACAGAACTTGTCGGTATCGGAGGAGAATGTCGTCACTGTGTATATCCGCAAGGCGTTATCCTTCATCCGAAAGATGCAGAAGATAGTATCCGCTTCTGCAATTACCTCCGTGCCACCACTAACATCCACATCCGAAACCAAAGCCACAGTCCCAGCCTTGCAATGGACCGGTAATGCCGTCGAGTTGGTAGAACTAATCTATGCCCTCTACGCCACCGGCTGCATCAATGGCGGCAAGGCTTCGCTGAAAGAGCTTGCTCCTGTCCTCTATTCCTTTTTCGGTGTGGAGTCCAAAGACTGCTACCGCTTCTATACGGACATCAAACGCAGGAAAAGCGACAGTCGCACCTACTTCCTTGAAAAGATGCAGGACAAACTGAACGCGAAGATGCGACATGACGATGAATTGGAGCGGATGAGGAGATAAACGAATGCCAAACAAAGGATAAGCGGCCGGATTATACGGTTTCTTATCCTTCTTCATTTACAATCACTCTATTATCTGCCGGAAAGCCGATTAAAATCATTAACTTTGCAAGTATTAATCAATGACGGATGAAAATAGATAACCTCGAAATATTGAATGGACTGATTGCCGGAGCCGAAGGCGGGACAGTTGAGTTCAAAGAAACTACCGGGCAGTTGGAGCGTGGAATGGAAACTCTTTGTGCCTTCTTGAACGGTACGGGCGGCACGGTGCTGTTCGGTGTAACCGACAAGGGAAAGATTATCGGTCAGGAAGTGAGCGACAAGACGAAGCGCGATATTGCGGAAACCATCAGACGAATCGAGCCGTTTGCGACCATTGATATATCCTATACAGACATTCCGGGAACGAACAAAAGTGTTATAGCTTTATCAGCGGAAGAACAACGATATATGCGCCCGTTCACCTATAAGGGGAGGGCTTATCAACGGATAGAGAGCGTTACATCTGCCATGCCGCAGGGTATATACAACCTGTTGGTTATGCAGCGAGGCGGAACCTATGCTTGGGATTCCATGCAAAATCCCGGCTTGAAAATATCCGACCTTGACGAAACGGCAATCTTGGGCGCAGTACGTGGAGGAATCAGAGGCGGACGTTTGCCGGAAGGTTCTATGCAGGAGGATGTCCGAACCATCCTTGAAAAATTTGACTTGTTGAATGATGGAAAGCTGAACAATGCTTCCGTTGTCCTATTCGGACGGAACTTCTACCATTATCCCCAATGTCTGCTCCGTTTAGCCCGGTTCAAAGGAACGACAAAAGATGAATTTTTAGATAATCAGCGTGTGACAGGCAATATATTCAACTTGCTGGATGCTGCAATGGCATTTTTCTTCAAGCATTTGTCCCTTTCCGGTAAAATTGAAGGTTTGTACAGAGAAGAGGAACTGAATGTGCCATATAAGGCATTGAGAGAATGTTGCATAAATGCTTTTGCACATCGTGTTTACCATCGCCCCGGCAGTTCAGTCGGGATTGCTATCTATGATGACCGCGTGGAGATTGAAAACAGCGGAACATTTCCGCCTGATATTACCATTGAGAAACTGTTGGGTGGCCACAATTCCGAACCACAAAATCTGATAGTAGCCAATGTGCTGTACAAAAGTGCAGTATTGGAGAGTTGGGGACGTGGCATAGCCCTTATGGTAAACGAATGTCGCCGTGTCGGTATTCCGGATCCGGAGTTTCATACCGACGGCAATGCTGTATGGATTGTGTTTCATTATACAAGAACTACAGTAGGACAAGACCCCACAGCACCCCCACAGCACCCCTATAGTAACCCCACAGTAACCCCACAGTTAGGAAAACTGTTGTCTGCTATTGGGAACAACACTCTCTCTGCTAAAGAAATCATGGAGAAAACGGGAATGAAAGATAAAAGGAATTTCTTAAAGAACTATATCCATCCGGCAATAAATTCCGGTTTGGTCCTTTCACTTTATCCCATAGGCTCCAAGAGTCCGCAACAGAAATACTATCTTACTGATAAAGGTAAAGGTTTCCTGCAACAATAACGGGTATGGCTAAAAAGAAGAAACATAAGAATGATGTAAAAACTGATTTACCGATAATCATGGATTATGGTATCGGCAGTATATCCGTTTATGACCCGGCAGACATAATGCCATACAACGAGCCGCCAATTAGCGAACAAATCCGCTTCAAGAAACTCGGCAAAGAGATGAAATCCGAGTTCAAGTGGCTGGTATCTTCCGTAGTGATTGAGTATTGGCAAGAAAACCGACAGATACCTTTCGGTGAAGAAATGTCGAAACTCAGAACCAGACTGTTGAGAATGTTTGCCGAAGAATACAGCATACTGCTTAAAGACGATACAGAGCTGAAAAATTATTTGCTGACGCTTGCCATTACCACCATCAACAAGCATCTCAAATCTGAGAATAAAAAGAGGGTGTCAAAACTCTCTTTTTAACAAAATTACCCTTGCTACAGATATCTGTGACAGGGGTAATTTTCATATTTTGGGTGTTTTGACACATCCCCTTTTTCATATATAAAGGAATCTGTTATTTCTGCTGCAACAGGTGTTTCAAGTTTTCATCATTTGCGATACGTTCCAGTTCCTCTTGAACAATCTGCTTCACTTCCTCCTTGATGCGCCTGTAATTCGCCTGAACCGTTTCCTTCATGCGGTCGTTGCCGTCCCCGTCCGTAAAGTCGGTAATGACGGGGATTTTCTTGTAGGCTTTCTCCTCGCGCTTCACCTTCTCGGCATCCACGACAATCTCGCAATGGAAAATCTTCTGCTCGATACGCTCGTTGAAGTTGTCGGATACCGAACCGACAAACATACCCTGCGTCAAGCCGGAAATCTTGCTCGGCGGGATGAGTGAATCCATCTGCGTGTTGATGGAGGTGGAAACATCCTGCCGGTTGATGGAAATGGACTGCCGTTTCTGCAACACCTTACCGAAGCGTTCGGAAAGCGTCTTGGCGGTTTCACCCACCACCTGACCGGAAAAGATATTGCCGACGGTGTTCATCACGACCTTCGCTTCTTTATCACCGTAGTCGCGCACCAACTGGCTGAAATCCTGAAAGCCCAGACACACGGCAACCTTGTTGCTTCGCGCGGTGGCGATAAGGTTGTCCAACCCCTTGAAATAAATCGTGGGCAGCTCGTCGATGATGACCGACGACTTCAGCATCCCTTTCTTGTTGATGAGTTTCACGATACGGGAGTTATACAGACCGAGAGCGGCCCCGTAGATATTCTGACGGTCGGGATTGTTGCCCACACAGAGTATTTTCGGTTCTTCGGGGTTGTTGATGTCCAGCGTGAACTCGCTGTCCGACATCACCCAATAGAGCTGCGGGGAAATCATCCTTGACAAAGGGATTTTCGCGCTTGCTATCTGCCCCATCAACTGCTCCGCAGCCCCTCCGAGCCATGCGTCCATGAACGGAGAAAGATAGTTTTCCAATTCCGGGTAAGAGGTCAGTATCGGGAAAATATCCTCATAGCGGCGGTTCAGGAACTCAATCGCATGGGGGAATGTACAATACTTGCCGTTCTGGAAAATTTTGAGATACCAGATAATAGCCGCGAAAAGGATGATGGGCGATTCTACGAAAAAGTCGCCCTGCTTTTGCACCCAACTTTTATTTAAGTTGAGCATAATGGTGTACGCACTCTCATAAGCGTCCGTAATATCCTCCATGAAGTCCGGGTGAATGGGATTGCAACGGTGCGAACGTCGCGGGTCATCGAAGTTTATCACATAAAACTTCGGTTTCACCTTGTAGCCCTCCGGGTGGTTCAGCAGATGGTTGTATGCTATCGTGGACAAGTCGCTGAATTTGAAGTCGTACACATACATCGAGAAGCCCTTTTCTATCTGCTGCTTGATGAAATTATTTACCACTGCATAGGATTTACCGCTGCCCGGAGTACCCAACACGATGGAAGCCCTAAAAGGATTCACCACATTGATCCAGCCGTTGTTCCAACGCTTTTTGTAGTAGAACCGTGTCGGCAGATTGACCGAATACTCGCTTTCGATAAGCCGCGTTTCCTGCATGAAGCTCTCGTTCTCGTTGTTGAACACATCATCCATGAGGTTGTGCTTCAACAGGCGGCTCAACCACAGACCGCCCATCAGCAGGAATACATAGCCCGCGCCAACGGCCAGGATATACAGTCCCGTCACCGCCTCCACCGGCAATGGCAGGGCCAGTATCCACCAGTTGAGGAAGAACAGCACGAAGCCCACGGCAAGGACCGCCCAGATTTTCCCCCACGTGATTTTCTCGCCCTTCACGCCCTTTGTCCCCAGACAGGACAGGGCAAGCAGGAGGACGGCAAATAGTTTCGTGTAGAGGATGGAACGGAACAGCCCCGCCGTGCGGTTGAAGTTCATCAGTATCCTGTCCACCACACCGATGTCCACACCCCAGAGCCGTATGGCTTCATAACAGAACCAGTACACGTTCATGACCACTAAAATAATACTCACGGCACGCAGAAAATCCATGATTTTCGCCAATGCCCTCAAATCGTCTTCTTGTTGTGACATAC
>ENA-OZFG01000217-OZFG01000217.1-human-gut-metagenome-genome-assembly--contig:-NODE-217-length-14184-cov-5.460967_pt1 | contig 14184 bp, 9 predicted proteins | sample MGYA00244617_ERZ653632 | MGnify/ENA primary metagenome ERZ653632 (study PRJEB26926, sample SAMN06165167) | human gut metagenome | biome: ENVO:00009003; feature: ENVO:2100002; material: ENVO:00002003...
ATAAATTTAAAGTTTTTCTATTATGAACAAAAAGTTTTTAAGTGCAATCCTGTTTGGTGCCTTGATGGTTACCTCGACAGGAACATTTGTATCTTGTAAGGACTATGATGATGACATCGACAGCTTGAACGAGAAAGTGGACAAGCTGACTAAAGATTTGTCTGAATTACAGGCCGCAGCTGGAAAATATGTCACAGCTGTCAAGTATGATGCGGCAACAGGTAAGTTGACTGTTACCGGCGGTAACGGTGAAACTTTCCAACTTCCGATGCCTGCTGAACTTCCCACTTACTCTTTGAAAGTTGTAGATGGTAAGATACAGTTGTTAGATGGTGACAAGGTCGTTTCTGAAGCACCCCTGCCTACAACTGATGCTCCTGCGGCATTTGATCCTACTTTGTTGAAGTGGAACAATGGCTATCTGTATTATGGAGATGTAAAAATCTCAGGTGTAGAGAAACCTCAAAGCGTTGGTTCTATTACAGAAGTGAAAGATGAAGAAACTGGTGAGGTGATTGGCTATGTCATTGAACTAGATGGAAAATCTGCTACATTCTCTTTGGTTGCTGATTTGAAGGCGTTAGTATTCCAACCTGCATTCTATTATCAGGGTATTGAAGCAATGGAAGCTATTGGTCTTAATTATAAAACCTTGACAGTAGCTAAAGTAGATGCAGATGGAAATTATGATAAGGATGCTCCTGTTGTAGGTGAAGCAACTACAATGATTCCGGACTTGGTAGCTGATTATCATGTAAATCCTACCGTAGCGAAAGTTCCAGGTGATGTAAAAGCATATACTTTCTTGCGTTATGACAAGAATTATACTCGTTCTGCTGCGACAGCTCCGAAAGTAGTAAAAACTAATGTTACAAACGGTAAGGCCCCCAAGGGTATATTGACTGTAAATGCTCATTTTACAGATGCTGATATTAAGAACATTGAAAATGATGAGCAAGTAACTGTATTAGCTTTGCAAGTAAGTAAGGGGGATACCGTTGTTACTTCTGATTATGCTGCTGTTAAGGCTGCTTATTACAAGGACTTGGTATTGGCAGCTGTAGATAGTATTCATGCAAATGACCGCCACTTGTTTACAACTGCTGCTGAAGCTATTGCTGATAATGAACATGTTTGCAAGATTGTCTGGAACAGCAATGGTATCGATATTGCTCGTTTGGTCAATACTCACAGAACTAATATAGATAAAGAAGGTACACATTCAAAATGGGATGTTCGTGCTGCTGATGGTACTGTAGAAAAATATGGTTTCAAATATTCTTACGAATTAGTTGGTTATCATAAAGGTAATAACGAAACTTCAGAAAGTGCTCATGCTGCATTGAAGGGTTCTGTTATTCGTCCTCAGATGACAAGTGGTGGTAAGCAGCAACCTTGGGGATTTACTCAGAATAAAGCTACAAAAGATCGTGAACCGTTGGTTCGTGTTATCTTGACTGATACTATTAGCGGAAAAATAGCTTCTGTTGGTTATTTAAAATTCAAGATTACCGATACTGCTAATCAGAATGAAGTTGTATTGACCCCGAATTTCCCATTTGCCAATGGTTATACTGTTGATTGTACAGAAACAGAGACTAAACTTGGTTTGTCATGGCATCAAGTTGAAGAACAGATTCTGGCTCAATTGGAAGAAATTGGTATTTCTAAGGATGAATTCCATAAGAATTTCAAATTGGATGGTGCTGTAGAAGACGTAGAGCAACAAGCTTTGGTAAATGCTACTCAGTATGATGGAATTACTGTTGATTCTAAGGCTGTTACTACTCCGGTTGGTGTGGTTTCACAGACTAATTGGGATCCGGCGGATGAAATGACTGAAGTTTTGACTTGGGTAGTTAAGAATAATCAGGCATATCACATCTTTAAGGCTGGTGCTAAGAGTATTGCAGTAAATGTACGTTATAGCTATGAAGTATCTGAAGGTGTATATCAATATGTATATGTTACTTTCACTTGGACTCCTAGTCCTTTGAACTTTACTCCTAATGGTACCATTGAAAACTCTGCTAAGATTGATAAATATTGGTATGAAAAGAACGGTGCTGTAGCAGGTTCTGGTTATTCAGATATCCATGCTAATGTTCATCAAGTTGTTAGCGATAACTCTAATGATTGTACATTTGATAGCGAAATCTTGAATACTTTCACTGGTAATGTGATTACCGTGACAAGTGACGCTACTTATCCTGCATTTGCTAATGATAAGTTGACTAAGGAAGTTGTATTTGCTAACCCTCAAGATCATTTGACTAAGAAGGGAACTGCTTATGTCGTGAATGGTGCTTCTGGTGCTCAATATGATATCACTGTATCTGCTGATGGAAAAACTCTACAAGCTACTAATAACGCTGTAACAAAAGCAGTTGTTGTTCTTGCTGGAACAGTGATGGAATATCAAGAAAATGATTTTGCAAAAGATATTTTGAACAATGCAGATCACAACTTGCTGGGACAAGACCAGACATTTACTGCTAAATTGCAAATTAATGCTGCTAACTGCGATTATGTAGATTATGCTTTGGGTAACAACGTATTCTATGCTAAATATTTGCGTCCTGTATCAGTAGATCCGTCAGATGTAGATGAATTAATTGATGCTACTAATGGTGCTTCTATTGCAGGCTTGACCTTGAATCTGATTGATTGGAGAGACAAGTATTTTGATAAAGCAGAAGATACTACTGGTGATGATGGTAAGAAATATAATTTCTATGGATTTTATGGCGTAACTAAAGTTGCTGCTGATATTGAAAACGCTACAACAACTTTGAATGGTGGAACATTAGGTTCTACTAAATTATCTTCTGTAACGAAGAATGTAAAATTGTATTTCGGTGAAGATAAATCTACAACCAATGTATTTACTGCTCTGAAGGTTGGCGATAATGGTAAATTCTATTATTACAATAATGGTACTACTTTAGGTAAGTTTACAATCCGCGTTCCGCTGGAAGTTACTTATAAGTGGGGTACTATCTATACCGAAGTTGATTTGAATATCAATAAGACTATTCAGAACTAATATTGTAATAACTTTGAGTTTAATTTAAATAAGGGCCGGCCATTCATAGTGGCTGGCCTTTTTTAATAGGAGGAAAGAATGAAATGAAAAAACTGAAATTTATTTTATTGTTGACTGTTTTATTAACAACCTTTTCTTGTCAATCAGGAAAACAGAAGGTGCAAAGCAAAGAAGAGAAGAGTATTAATGAATTTGTAGCTCATCTAACGGAAGTTGATACGGTTTTGATAACAAACCTAATAAATCAATTTATGGAATATGCGAAAAATGGTCAGCTGGAATCTGCCGCAGCTATGCTTTATAAAGCCGATTTGGCAGATGTTTGGAATGAACCTATTCAATTGGATAACAATGAATTGCATCAAGTCGCAAAAATGATGGAATCTTTTCCTGTATTAAGTTATAAGATAGATTATATAAAGTTCTATACTCCTGTTAAAAACGAGGTGAAGTGCACGATTGTTATGCAGAAAGGAGAAAGTGGAACACCTATTGCAACTAGTAGTTGGTATTTTAAGCTGATGAATTATTTGGGTGGATGGCGGCTTTGTATGATGAATTAGCTAATGATCGATTTATATAAGCAGTCGTGGGAAAAAGTGTCATTTAAAAATTATTGAAGGGGGTGTTTGTTTAGGATATTTATGTGATTTTCAATACAAAAGATTATAGTTATAAATTGTAGCAGGGTCAAAAGAGAACGGTTTCTCAGGCTTGTAGTCGAAAAGTTGACAGTTCAACCAGATAATCCGGACTGTCAGCTTCTTTTTTTGTGTCCGGAGAGATTTCTTCTGTCCGGTAAGTTCCCTATGGATCCAGATAGCAGTGCATTTACCCATAGCAAGGATAACAGCATTACGATAATCTGTGAAAGTATCTCTTTCTTAATCATATTATACCTGTTCCTTTTCAAAAGTTACGAAAGAGTGATCGCATGAGTAAGAAAAATCTTACTCTGCTGTTTTGTAAGCCTTGTCCATACTTTGTATCCGTCGTCTTGCACCGAATATCTTGTAACAGGAATGAAACTCCTTTGTCACGAAACCTTTAATAGAGTGTAACTCTCAAGAAACCTGACCCATCTACTTTTGCGGCAGATTTATAACGCATAAAAAAGTATATGAAAAAGGTTGTTAGAGCTGTGTCTCTTATGCTGCTGATGGCAGGTGTTTGTGGAAATGCATTTGCCGAGGAAAATGAAAACATTGTCCGGCAAGGCGCTATCCGCGGACGTGTGATAGACAATGGAAAACAAATTCTGCCGGGTGCTTCCATCTTTGTTGAAAATCTGAAAACCGGAGTAATCAGTGATGTGAACGGTTTTTATACGCTGCCCAATCTGAAACCCGGAACTTACACAGTTAAAGTAACCTACGTAGGTTATAGCCCCATTGAAATGAAAGTTACCGTCCCCGAAGGCAAGACTTTAGAAAAAGATATAGTGATGAATGAAGGGGTGGAACTGCAGGAAGTGCAGGTAAAGGGAGCTTTTCAAGGACAGAAGAAAGCAATCAATACACAAAAGAATAATCTGGGTATCACTAATGTTGTATCTGCCGATCAGGTAGGGAAATTTCCCGACTCAAACATAGGTGATGCATTGAAACGTATCAGTGGCATCAATGTGCAATACGATCAAGGCGAGGCCCGTTTCGGACAGGTCCGCGGCACTAGTGCCGATTTAAGCTCCGTCACCATTAACGGCAACCGTGTCCCATCTGCTGAAGGGGATACCCGTAACGTGCAGTTGGACTTGATTCCTGCCGATATGATTCAGACCATCGAAGTAAGCAAAGTCGTTACACCCGATATGGACGGCGATGCTATCGGTGGTTCCATCAATCTGGTAACCAAAAATTCTCCTTATAAACGCACTATCAATGCTACAGCGGGAAGTGGTTACAACTGGATCAGCGAGAAAGCCCAGTTGAACTTAGGTTTCACTTACGGCGATCGTTTCTTCAATGACAGACTGGGTATGCTGCTCTCCGCTTCTTATCAGAATGCTCCTTCCGGTTCTTATGATACTGAATTCATGTGGGAACAAAATGAAGATGGCAAAGTATATGTCAGCGATTATCAGATGCGCCAGTACTTTGTCACCCGTGAACGTCAAAGTTATTCGGCGGCTTTTGATTTTGATATCAATGAAAACCATAAATTGACTTTCAAAGGGATCTTCAACAACCGTAACGATTGGGAAAACCGTTACCGTACCAATATCAAGGATTTGGATGAGAACGGAAAAGGCACAGTCCGCATCCAGACCAAAGCAGGTACTCCTGATAATCGCAATGCCCGTCTGGAGCGTCAGCGTACCATGGATTTCGCTTTGGGCGGAGAACACTTATGGGGGGCAATCGGTATGGATTGGAATGCCAGTTATGCAAAAGCTACGGAAGAACGCCCTAATGAACGTTATCTTGACTTCCAACTGAAAAAGCAGGAATTTGATATGGACTTGAGTGATGAACGCCAGCCGTTGGCAACACCTGGAACAGGTGCTACTTTGACACTGAGTGATAAGTTCAGCTTGAAGGAACTGACGGAACAACAGGAGGACATCAAAGAAGAAGATATGAAATTCTCGGCCAATTTCAAGGCCAGTTTAAATAATGGAGCTAAACTGAAGTTCGGTGCGAAGGTAGTACGTAAAACAAAAGAGAAAGAAATAGACTTCTACGAATATACTCCGAAAGACGAGGATGCCTTCATGACCAACAGCCTGAAAAATACGGTAGACCAGAGTACGGATAAGTTTATGCCGAGCGACAAATATCAGGTAGGAACATTTGCCAGTAAAGAATATGTGGGTGGATTGAATTTAAATGATGCTTCCCAGTTCGATAAAGAACAGGTACAAGCCGAATTGGCTGAGAACTTTGAGGCTCGTGAAACTGTAAGTTCCGGGTATGTGCGGTTTGATCATAAATTCGCTTCCGATATAAACCTGATGGCGGGACTCCGTATGGAACATACTTCCCTTCGTTATACCGGCCGTAACTATGATGATGAGACAGATAAGACCACCAAGACCGGCCGCATGACCAACAGTTATGTGAATTTCCTTCCTTCTATTTTGGTGAAATGGGATGTAAATGATGATTTCAAGATACGCGGTTCTTACACGCAGACCTTGAGCCGGCCCAAATATTCAGCTTTGGTTCCCAGTGTGAATATCAACCGTGGTGATAATGAAATAAAGATTGGTAATTCTGACTTGAAACCGACTATTTCTTATAACTTTGATTTGAGTGCCGATTATTATTTCAAGAGTGTAGGTTTAGTGAGCGCAGGTTTTTTCTATAAGAAAATAGACGATTTCATCGTAGATCAGGTACTGACCAACTATGAATACCAAGGAACAGAATATACCCGTTTCACTCAGCCCAAGAATGCAGGAAATGCTAATCTGTGGGGATTGGAATTTTCTTATCAGCGTGATTTCGGCTTCATTGCTCCGGCCTTGAAGTATGTGGGTTTCTATGGAACCTATACTTATACTCACTCACGCGTGGAGGACTTTAACTTCGAAGGACGTGAGAACGAGAGCGGGTTGAGTTTGCCGGGGTCTCCCGAGCATACGGCGAATGCCTCTCTTTACTTTGAAAAAGGAGGCTTGAATGTGCGCCTGAGCTATAACTTTGCATCTGATTTTATCGATGAAATGGGCCCAAGTACATTTTATGACAGATATTATGATGCTGTGAACTATATGGATGTGAACGCTAGTTATACCTTTGGCAAGAAGGTGAAAATGACCTTTTATGCTGAGGCGAACAATCTGCTGAACCAGCCGCTCCGTTATTACTAGGGAACGAAGGATCGTACTATGCAGGCAGAATATTATGGCGTGAGAATGAATGCAGGTTTAAAAATAAGTTTCTAAAAATAAGTATATGAAAACGTTGATGATGATTAGAAGAATGAAAGAAGTATTGACATGGGTATGGATTGCCGTCATTGGTACGGCTATCTGCCTGAATGTGTGTGCCCAGACTCCGCAAGATTGGAAAGGACTGGAGAAACAACTGAATTTTTATATGGCTAACGATTTGGGACGTAACGGTTATTATGACCAGAAGCCCATAGCCGAGTTGATGGGAGAAATGGCGGATGTTATTGGTCCCGAGTGTGTATTTGCAGCCGGAGACGTGCACCATTTTGAAGGTGTGCGCAGCGTTAACGATCCGCTCTGGATGACCAACTACGAGTTGATTTACAGTCATCCCGAGTTGATGATAGACTGGTTTCCGATCTTGGGAAATCATGAATACCGGGGTAATACGCAGGCTGTGTTGGATTATACCAATGTGAGTCGTCGCTGGTCGATGCCTGGTCGTTATTATACCAAAGTCTTTGAGAAGAAAGGAACTGCCATCCGTTTTGTGATGATAGATACCGCTCCTCTGATTGACAAATACCGTAACGAGAGCGAAACTTATCCGGATGCCTGTAAACAAGATATGGATCAGCAATTGGCATGGATAGATTCTGTACTGACTGTTGCCAAAGAAGATTGGGTAGTCGTAATCGGACATCATCCCATTTATGCTGAAACGTCGAAAGACGACAGTGAACGCAGCGATATGCAGAAGCGTCTGGATCCTATCCTCCGTAAACATAAGGTGGATATCTATGCATGCGGACACATTCATAACTTCCAGCACCTTCGTGTGCCGGGCAGTGATATCGACTATGTGGTAAATTCGGCTGGTTCGTTGAGCCGTAAGGTAAAACCAGTGGAAGGCACTCTGTTCTGTAGTCCCGAACCGGGCTTTTCTATCTTTACGGCAGACAAGAAAGAACTGGATATGCACATGATTGATAAGAAAGGAAAAGTAATCTATACTGTAAAACGCACCAAATAGGGATAGTTATTTTAGGGAAAAAGAGTACATTTGCGGTATAAAACTGTAAATGTACTTTTTGTTATGTTGAATACACTCCTTTTGATTGGTGGTCTGGCTCTCATTTTAGCTGGCGCGAATGGCTTGACGGATGGTTCTGCAGCGGTTGCCAAACGTTTCCGTATTTCTGATTTGGTAATCGGGCTTACCATTGTAGCTTTCGGCACTTCGGCTCCCGAATTGGTTATCAGTGTGCTTTCTGCATTGAATGGCAGTGCTGAAATGGCTATTGGTAATGTGGTGGGTAGTAATATATTCAATGCTTTGATGATTATAGGTTGTACTGCCTTGGTACTCCCCATAAAAGTAGGTGAGGGGACGATGAGTAAAGAGATTCCGTTAGTCATTCTTTCTTCGTTGGTACTTTTTGTCTGTGCCAATGACATGATGCTGGACAGGGAAGCGGTCAATGTTATCAGCCGTTCCGATGGGTTTGTTCTGCTGGCTTTCTTCCTTATATTTATGCGTTATACATTTGCCATCGCCCGTAATGGGGCAGATGAGGCAGGAGAGGAGCAGAAGATAAAGGAAATGCCTGTATGGAAATCGGTGTTGTATATTGCAGGAGGGCTGGCCGGACTCATATTCGGCGGACAGCTTTTTGTCGACGGGGCAAGCGGGCTTGCCCGTTCATGGGGTGTCAGTGAATCGGTAATCGGACTGACATTGGTAGCCGGAGGTACTTCCTTGCCGGAACTTGCCACATCTGTTACGGCGGCTTTAAAGAAGAATCCGGGAATTGCTATCGGCAATGTCATCGGTAGTAATCTGTTCAATATATTCTTTGTTCTGGGGTGCAGCGCTACGGTGTCACCGCTTCCGATGGGGAATATAAATAACCTCGATTTAAGTGTACTGATTGCTTCCTCCCTGTTGTTGTGGCTGGTAGGCTGGTTTTTCCGCAAACGTACCATAACCCGGCTTGAAGGCGCATTGATGGTTGGCTGTTATGTCGTTTATACCGCCTATCTTATTGCCCAACAGTGAAAAAGCCATAAAAAGAATAAGTTTTCTGCAAAAAAACTTCTATCTTTACACCCCGAATTTTATAAAAATACAGCATGGCTATTACCATTAAAAAAGTCAGTTCAAAGAAAGAACTAAAGACGTTTATACGGTTCAACTACGAGTTATACAAAGAGAATCCCTATTCCGTACCCGATTTGTACGATGATATGCTGAATACGTTCAGCCCGAAGAAGAATGCCGCTTTCGAGTTTTGTGAGGCGGAGTATTTTCTGGCATATAAGGATAACAAGGTGGTAGGACGTATTGCAGGGATTATAAATAAACGCGCAAACGAGACTTGGAATAAAAAAGAAGTTCGTTTCGGATGGATCGATTTTCTGGATGATATCGAAATATCACGTGCCTTGTTGGATGCAGTAGCCCAATGGGGTAAATCAAAAGGTATGGATACCATTCAGGGGCCTTTAGGCTTTACCGACTTTGATGCGGAGGGTATGCTGGTAGAAGGATTCGACCAGTTGAGCACCATGGCGACTATCTATAATTATCCTTATTACCCACAGCATATGGAGAAGTTGGGATTCGAGAAGGATGCCGATTGGGTGGAATATAAAATTTATATTCCGGATGCAATTCCTGATAAGCATAAGCGTATCAGTGACTTGATTCAACGTAAGTTTAACCTGAAGGTGAAGAAATATACATCGGGTAAGAAAATTGCGGCCGAATATGGACAGGCTATATTCGAGTTGATGAATGAGGCTTATGCTCCGCTTTATGGTTTCTCGGCTTTGTCGCAAGGACAGATCAACCAGTATATAAAGATGTATTTGCCTATTGTAGATTTGCGTATGGTAACCTTGGTGACCGATGCCGAAGATAAACTGGTGGCAGTGGGGATTTCAATGCCTTCTCTGTCCGAAGCGTTACAAAAAGCGAAGGGACGTTTGCTGCCTATGGGATGGTATCACCTGTTGAAAGTGTTGTTCCTGCATAAGTATCCTCCTATGTTGGATTTGTTGCTGGTTGCTGTAAAACCTGAGTATCAGAACAAAGGTGTCAATGCTTTGTTATTCTCGGACTTGATCCCCGTATATCAGCAACTGGGATTCAAGTATGCCGAAAGTAATCCGGAACTGGAACTGAACGGAAAGGTGCAGGCCCAGTGGGAATATTTCAAGACCGAGCAGCATAAACGCCGTCGTGCTTATAAAAAGAGTATTCTGTAACAACGATATATAAAAATGTGATAAGTCAATATGGAAGAAAACAACGAACTGATAAACAATCCCGCCGTAGAATATACCGACGATAATATCCGCCACCTCAGTGACATGGAGCATGTGCGTACCCGTCCCGGTATGTATATTGGAAAGTTGGGTGACGGATCACATGCCGAGGACGGTATCTACGTTCTTTTGAAAGAAATTATCGATAACAGTATCGATGAATTTAAAATGCAGGCGGGTAAAAAGATTGAGATTATTATTGAAGAAAATCTCCGTGTCAGCGTGCGTGATTATGGCCGGGGTATTCCGCAGGGAAAACTCATTGAAGCTGTTAGTGTGTTGAATACGGGAGGTAAATATGACAGCAAGGCGTTCAAGAAGAGCGTCGGACTGAATGGGGTCGGTGTGAAAGCCGTCAATGCATTGAGCTCACGTTTCGAGGTGCGCAGCTATCGTGATGGAAAGGTGCGTATCGCTACCTTTGCCAAGGGAGACTTGTTGACGGATACCACACAAGATACAACAGAGGAGAACGGTACCTATATTTTCTTTGAACCGGATAACCTGTTGTTTGAGAACTACAGTTTCCGTCCGGAGTTCGTGGAAACCATGCTCCGCAACTATACCTATCTGAATACAGGACTGGCCATTATCTATAACGGTCAGCGTATCCTGTCCCGTAACGGGTTGGTGGACTTGCTTAACGACAACATGACGGCTGTGGGATTATATCCCATCATCCACTTGAAAGGAGAAGATATCGAGATCGCTTTTACGCATACCGGCCAGTATGGTGAGGAGTATTACTCTTTTGTCAACGGACAGCACACCACGCAGGGAGGTACGCATCAAAGTGCTTTCAAAGAGCATATGGCCCGTACCATCAAGGAATATTTCAACAAGAATATGGACTATGCCGATATCCGTAACGGATTGGTAGCTGCCATTGCCGTTAATGTGGAGGAACCGTTGTTCGAAAGTCAGACTAAAATCAAGCTGGGCTCTACCAATATGGCTCCCGGTGGTCCTACCGTTAATAAGTTTGTAGGTGATTTTGTAAAGACTGAGGTCGATAACTATCTGCACAAACATACGGATGTGGCCGATGTGATGTTGCAGAAGATTCAAGAATCGGAGAAAGAGCGTAAGGCTATAGCCGGAGTGACCAAACTGGCACGTGAACGTGCCAAAAAGGCAAATCTTCATAACCGTAAGTTGCGTGACTGCCGTTTTCACCTGAATGATGCCAAAGGAGACAAGAAGGAGGAAAGCTGCATTTTCATTACCGAGGGTGACTCGGCGAGCGGTTCTATCACCAAGAGCCGTGATGTAAATACTCAGGCAGTATTCAGTTTGCGTGGTAAGCCGTTGAATTCTTACGGGCTGACCAAGAAGATTGTATATGAGAATGAAGAGTTTAACTTGCTTCAGGCTGCTCTGAACATAGAGGACGGTATGGAAGGATTACGATATAACAAAGTGATTGTGGCAACAGATGCCGATGTGGACGGTATGCACATCCGTTTGTTGCTGATTACCTTCTTCCTGCAATTCTTCCCCGATTTGATAAAGAAAGGTCATGTATATATCCTTCAGACTCCTTTGTTCCGTGTCCGTAACCGCAAGAAAGGAGTTTATGAAACGGTATATTGTTATTCGGAAGAAGAACGGATTGCCGCAATCGAACGGTTAAGCCCCAATCCCGAAATCACACGGTTCAAAGGTTTGGGAGAGATTTCACCCGATGAATTCAAGCACTTTATCGGCAAAGATATGCGTTTGGAGCAAGTTTCCCTCCGCAAGACTGATCTGGTAAAGGAGTTACTGGAGTTCTACATGGGTAAGAACACGATGGAACGTCAGAATTTTATTATAGATAACCTTGTTGTAGAAGAAGATATTGCGTGAGTGAATCACTAAAAAATATGAGAAGAGCGATATTTCCGGGAACCTTTGATCCTTTTACCATCGGTCATTATTCGGTCGTGAAGAGAGCGTTGACTTTTATGGACGAAGTGGTGATCGGCATCGGTATCAATGAGAATAAGAAAACTTGGTTTCCTACAGAGAAACGAGTGGAGATGATCGAGAAACTTTTTGCGGATGATCCCCGGGTAAAGGTCGATGCTTATGATTGTCTGACCATTGACTTTGCCCGAGCTAAGGAGGCGCAGTTCATTGTTCGTGGTATCCGTACCGTACACGATTTTGAATATGAGGAAACTATAGCCGATATCAACCGGAAACTGGCCGGAATAGAAACGATTCTGTTGTTTACGGAGCCGGAACTAACCTCTATCAGCTCTACGATTGTAAGAGAATTGTTGCAGTTTGGCAAAGATGTGACGCCATTCTTGCCTGAAGGAATGAAAATAGACTGACCATGAAATATACTATGTATTTTGCAGGCTTGATTGCCTGCTTTTTTTCTATCGTAGCCGCACAGGCTCAGGAGAGTAAATTTCTGAATTCTCCGGCACGTAAGTTGCAACTGGCGGAATTTGCCATTGCCAATCTTTATGTAGACGAAGTCAATGAGGGAAAGCTGGTGGAAGAAGCTATCGTAAAAATGCTGGAGCAGCTTGATCCTCATTCTACCTATTCTGATCCGGAGGAAGTGAAGAGAATGAACGAGCCGTTGCAGGGAAACTTCGAAGGTATCGGTATACAGTTTAATATGGCGGAGGACACTTTGCTGGTGATACAGCCTGTATCGGGCGGACCGTCCGAAAAAGTCGGTATTCTGGCCGGTGATCGTATCGTCATGGTGGAAGATACGCTGATAGCCGGTGTAAAGATGAGTACCGAGGATATTATGCGTCGTCTCCGTGGTCCTAAAGATTCAAAAGTGAATCTGAAAATACTTCGCCGAGGGGTGAAGGAACTGCTCCCCTTTACGGTGAAAAGGGATAAAATACCTGTTTACAGCTTGGATGCTTCCTATATGATTAAAGATAAGATCGGTTATATTCGTATCAACCGTTTTGCCGCCACTACCCATGAGGAGTTCAAGAAAGCGCTGACCGGGTTGCAGAAGAAAGGAATGAAAGACTTGATTCTTGATTTGCAGGGCAATGGCGGGGGGTATTTGAATGCTGCTATCGATATTGCCAATGAATTTTTGGGTAAAAAGGAACTGATTGTCTATACGGAGGGCCGTCGTAATCCTCGTAGCGAGTTTTTTGCCAAAGGTACGGGCGAGTTTCAGAACGGTCGTCTGATGGTATTGGTTGATGAATTTTCTGCTTCTGCCAGTGAGATTGTGACCGGAGCTGTTCAGGATTGGGACAGAGGCGTTGTGGTAGGCCGTCGCAGTTTTGGTAAAGGCTTGGTGCAGCGTCCCATTGATTTGCCGGACGGTTCGATGATCCGTCTGACGGTGGCCCGCTATTATACGCCTGCCGGACGTTGTATCCAGAAACCTTACGAGAGCATTGAAAAGTATAATGAAGACCTGATAGACCGTTATAATAAAGGAGAAATGATGAGTGAAGACAGCATCCACTTTCCGGATTCACTGAAGTTCAAGACTCATAGGTTGGCCCGTACGGTATATGGTGGCGGAGGGATCATGCCCGATTATTTTGTGCCGATTGATACGACTCTCTATACTAAATACCATCGTCAGTTGCGTGATAAAGGAGCATTGATGAAAGCTCATTTCCATTTTATTGATGCCTATCGTAAAGAATGGCTGGGCAAATACAAGACTTTCAATGAGTTCTACAAACGTTTTGAAGTGACTCCGGATATGTTGACACAACTGGTTGCTACCGGCAAGGAGATGGGAGTGGAATATAATGAAGAAGAGTATCAAAAGGCCCTGCCTCTGCTGAGGTTGCAGATGAAAGCATTGATAGCCCGTGATTTATGGGATATGAATGAATATTATCACGTCATTAATGACGCGAATGAAAGTATCAGGAAAGCGCTGGAACTGTTGGAGCAACCGGACTTTGAGGGGCTGCTGTTGAAAAAGCGATAGTCAAGACTTTATATTAACAGCAGGGACGCATAGTTGCACTCCTGC
>ENA-OZFG01000221-OZFG01000221.1-human-gut-metagenome-genome-assembly--contig:-NODE-221-length-14125-cov-12.514499_pt1 | contig 14125 bp, 14 predicted proteins | sample MGYA00244617_ERZ653632 | MGnify/ENA primary metagenome ERZ653632 (study PRJEB26926, sample SAMN06165167) | human gut metagenome | biome: ENVO:00009003; feature: ENVO:2100002; material: ENVO:00002003...
AAAACTGTGTTAAACTACTTTTATTGTAGCTTGACACAGTTTAGTTTACACTCTCGGTATAGTGTACTGAAATTCACGATGTGTATCATCACGACCATGCATATAAGTACACATCTTTGATAATCTATATTGTTGTATTTCATCTTTCTTAGAGGGTATGATGTATATATTTCAGGTTTTATTTATTAATTATCTTACCACAACGCAATCTTGCCTGCAATACCCAAATCAAGAGTGGCTGTTGCGATACCTAAAGCTTGGAATACACGACTCATTGTTGGCAATGTGATAACACTTGTACCTTTCTCCAACTTTGAAATTTGAGCACGCTGCACACCGATACGTTCACCAAGTTGTTCTTGCGTGAGGTTTTGTGCCAATCGAGCCTTGCGTATGGCTTCGCCTACAATATAGGCGTTCACATCTTCTTTGAGTTTAGTTTCCATTGCTTCACGCTCTGGTGTACCTCTTTTACCCCAAAGTTTATCTTTCACATTGTCTGCTGGTATCAATTTCATCTGTGCCATAATGCTATTTATTTTTATTATTAAAGTACTCTTTTCTTATTTCTTCTGCTTTGGTAATTTCCTTAGTGGTGTCTTCTGAGTTTTCTTGACTATGCCATGTGTGGCAATAACCAAAGTCTCTTCCTCAGTATCCCAAAAGGAGAAAAGCCTGTAGCATATTTGGCATCATACAAATCCAAAATCGATAGTTTGCCATCGGTACTAAAACCCTTTACGTCTTTTCCCGCCATTTCACGGATAAATTTCAGATCCGTACCATTGATCTCGCCGATGATCTTGAGATTGGTGATCAGGTTTTTCTTAGAGCTACTGATGCGCTGTGGCAAGGTGCCAGCCTCCAGTACATTGATCGTGATCTGTTGTGTGATCAAATCCTCGTCGGCCGCCTGGGCGGACAAGCCACAGAGCAGCATCCACACGACAAGTACGACTTGTCTTCGGAAAGTACTTTTTTTCATAAGCTATAATCTTTTAAAAACGTTTTGTCATTTATGTTGAGGCGCGTCAGAAGCGGCTATAGATAAACGGTTGCACCGAGGCGCCACTGAGGTTGATGGCCGCTTGGACGACGACGAGGGCCACGAGGAGCTTCAGCAGCCAGGGCAAGGCGACGAAGCGGTCGCGCAGCCACAGATAGTCGCGCTCGCGGACGGAGTGGAGTTCCAGGGCCACCAGGGTAAGCACCGTCCACAGTGGGCGCGCGGCGAGGAAGGGGAGGAACTCCGTCAGGGAGCAGTCGGAGGAGATCTGGTGGAGCAGCTGGAGCGCCGTGGTGGGTGAGGGCGCTCGGAAGAAGATCCACGCGAAGGCCACATAGCCAAACGTTGTCAGCCAGGCCAGCGGCTTGGCGAAGGGCGAGGGCGGAATCTGCACGAAGACGTGGCGGTGGAAAAACTTATTGACCACGAGGCCCACGCCGTGGAGCAGGCCCCAGACGACGAACATGCCCGTGGCCCCATGCCATACGCCTGCGATGAGCATGGTGGCAAGGTGGTTGAGGTAGGTGCGCAGCTCTCCACGGCGGTTGCCCCCCAGCGGGATATAGACGTAGTCGCGAAACCAGGTGGAGAGGGAGATGTGCCAGCGGTGCCAAAACTCCGTGAGGCTCGTGGCCTGGTAGGGGAAGCGGAAGTTGTCCTGCAGGCGGAAACCCATCAGGGCGGCCAGTCCGATCGCCAGGTCGCTATAGCCCGAGAAGTCGCAGAAGATCTGCACGGAGAATCCGATCACGCCCATGAGGCACTCGAAGCCCGTGTAGTCGGTGGGCGTGTCGAAGATCCAGTTGTTGTACTGGGCGATGTAGTCGGCGATGATCACCTTCTTGACGATGCCCAGGAGAATCAGCCACAAGCCCTGGTAGGCCAGCGGGCCGCGTGGAGGCAGCGGGTCGGCGTGCTCCTGCGGGATGAGTACTTCGGCGCGCGTGATGGGTCCCGCCATGAGGAGGGGGAAGAAGGTGAGGTAGAAGGTGTATTCCAGCAGCGGCGTGGTGGCGGGAAAGCGTCGGCGATAGACATCGACCGTGTAGCTGATGGCCTGGAAGGTGTAGAAGGAAATGCCCAGTGGCATGAAGAGTTTGCCCACGGGCAGGTTCTCTCCCATCATGGCGCTGATGGAACTGACGAAGGAACCCGAGTACTTGAAGTAGAGGAGTGGCAGGAGCGTGATGAGGATGTTGGTGACGAGCAGGCCACGGCGGCGCTGCGTCGTCGTCTCGGCGGCCATGCGGCGCGTGATCCACCACGAGAGCAGCGTCGTCGTGGGGAGGAGGAGCATCAGCAGGCCGTTGGCCTTGAAGGCGAAGAAGAGATTGAAAGCCGTCGTGTAGGCCAGCAGACGCCGGCGTCGGCGAGAGGGCTCGAGCAGCAGGTAGCCGAGGAAGAACACCAGGAAGGTCGCCATGAACGATATGGACGCGAAGGACCACGTCGCATCGGAGGATGTGAGGAAGTGGAAGATCGAGGGAAGAATCGTGGATGATGACATGATAGACTTCTTGGTGAGAGTGGGGGAGGGGCGGGCAGGACTACTTGTCGAAACCCGTACAGGACTATTTGTTGAACCCCGCAAAGGAGGGCTGCAGCAGGCGCATGGGGCAGCGGGCCGCCTTGTCGGGCCTACGCATGGCGAGGGGCTGGTCGCAGGCCTCGCTTTGCATCCATGCTGCCACCTGGTCGCCCCAGTCGGCGGCAGCTTGGTGGGTGGGGTGGCGTCCGTCCTTCTTGCGCTTCAAGGTCAGCTGGCTACTGTCAAAGAAACTGCCATCGCCCACGTTGCGGCGTATGAGGTCGTTGATGCCGGTGTCTGACTTCCAGCAGGGTGGCCCGATCCACACCAACGGCAGGTCGCCCGCCTGCGCCAGCAGCAGTTTGATATAGGCGTCGCGCTCCTCCAGGTCGCGCACGAAGAGTTCGTTGCCGCCCAGGCACACCCACAGGTAGGTGGGCTTATACTCCGCTATCAGGTGGCGGAGCGTCTGCGTCATTCCCCATTTCTCCGTCGTCGAACCATACCAGACGACGGTCTGCAGCGTGTGGCCATTGGCCACGGCATAGTCGTCGAGACGGCGGGAGAGCTCTTCGAGCATTGAGTCGCCGACGAAGAGAATGCGGACCGGACCAGCAAGGGGCTTCTTCGCCCGGGACTTCCCCGCCGACGGATTGTTGAGCCTTTGGCCATCTGAAGAAGCCGACGGACCGCCCGCAGGGGACGACGGATCTGTAGCGGAGGGGGCAGACGGCGAATCGTCGGCCAGCAAGGAGATCTTGCGCAGGCCGACGTCTGCATAGGTAAGTCTGAGCGGCACTACGGCGTAGAAGCCGAGTGCCGCCAGGACGATTGCAAAGATGATAAGTGTCTTGACCTGATCCCTCATAGGCTGATGTCAAGCTCGATGGGGCAGTGGTCCGAACCGAAGACCTCGGTGTGGATTTTCGCGTCCACCATCCGCTCCGCCAGTCGGTCGGAGAGGAGGAAGTAGTCGATGCGCCACCCGGCGTTCTTCTCGCGCGCATGAAAGCGGTACGACCACCAGGAGTAGGTCACCTGCGTGGGGTAGAGGCTGCGGAAGGAGTCGGTGAAGCCACTTTTGAGCAGCGTCGTCATCTTTTCGCGCTCCTCGTCGGTGAAGCCCGCGTTGCGGCGGTTGGTCTTCGGATTCTTGATATCGATCTCCTCGTGGGCCACATTGAGGTCGCCACAGACGATGACGGGCTTCTGGCTGTCCAGCCGGTGGAGATAGGCCTGAAAGTCGGTCTCCCACTGCATGCGGTAGGAGAGGCGGCGCAGCTGGTCCTGGGAGTTGGGCGTATAGACGCAGACCAGGAAAAAGTCGGCCATCTCCAGCGTGAGGACGCGCCCCTCGTGGTCGTGGCCCTCGATACCTATGCCCTTGGTGACGCTCAGCGGCTCGTGGCGCGTGAAGACGGCCGTGCCGCTATATCCCTTCTTCTCCGCCGAGTTCCAGTAGGACTGATAGCCGGGGAAGGCCAGGTCGAGCTGGCCCTCCTGCATCTTCGTCTCCTGCAGGCAGAAGAAGTCGGCATCGAGCTGGGCAAAGGCCTCCTTGAAGCCCTTGCCGACACAGGCGCGCAGCCCGTTGACATTCCAAGAGATCAGTTTCATGGCGGACTACTGTCTGATCAAACGCGGCTCCAGGATCTCGTTGATGGCCTGGTTGTTGAAGACTCCCTCGAGCGACACCGAACTGATGATGACGTTGAAGAGCATGCGGCGGATGAGGAAGGCGCCGTTGCTGGCAAACGAACTGTAGTTGGGCGCGAAGGTGAGCGTCATGTTGCGCTCCTGGCCGTCGTAGGTGACGGGGAACGTCATCTGGTAGTTCTTGCCGCGGGGCAGGAACCAGAACCAGTGCTCATACATGTTGGCGCGGTCGGCCGTGTAGCCAGCGGGCAGGTAGATGCGCACGGTGGCCTCGATGTCGGGGATGACGGCCGTGCTGTCGAGGTGCTGAGCGTAGCTACGGTCGAGGCGGTTGGTGATGATTCTCAGCGGCAGGTTCTTGATCACCATGAGCGAGTCGTTGGACGTGACGGTGGCCGAGACCATGGCCGAGTCCTTGTAGCGGCTGATGTTGTCGTTGTACTTGAAGTAGGCCCAGCCTTTGTACACACCCTGCATGTCGCGCAACTGGGCGGCACGCTCCTCGGGCGTGAGGTAGGTTCTCGTGCTATCTTTACCGGTGCCAGGGTTGGGAGTGGGCTTGAGGTCGTCGTCATCGCCACAGGAGGCCAGACCGACGAAGATCATGCAAACGGCCAGGAGGCTTAAGATTTTCTTCATTGTTGTTTTGCTTTAAGTTTTGAATAATATAGAATGATGATTGCTTGCTATGCTATAATTTGCTATACTTTATTTTACCATAGAGATGTGCCAGCCATGATAGACACGATGGCCATTCGACCCGCTACGGCCATCAGATGCGCTTGGTCTCGCTGCGGAGCAGGTTCATAAACTCCTCGCGCGTCTTGGCCTGGTTGAAGGCTCCGCTGAAGGAGGAGGTGGTGGTGATGGAGTTTTGCTTCTCCACGCCACGCATCATCATGCACATGTGGCGCGCCTCGCAGACGACCATCGTGCCCAGCGGCTTGAGGGTCTCCTGGATGCACTCCTGCACCTGAAGCGTGAGTCGCTCCTGCACCTGGAGTCTGTGGCTGAAGATATCGACCACGCGTGCGATCTTGCTCAGGCCGGTGATATGGCCGTTGGGGATGTAGGCCACGTGCACCTTGCCGTAGAACGGCAGCATGTGGTGCTCGCACATGGAGAAGAAGTCGATGTCGCGGACGATGACCATCTGGTTGTATTTCTCCTCGAAGAGGGCGTCGGTGAGCACCTTGTGAGGGTCCTGCGTGTAGCCACGGGTGAGGATCTGCATGGCCTTGGCCACGCGCATGGGGGTCTTCTGCAGGCCCTCTCGGTCAGCATCCTCGCCGAGCAGGGTGAGGACGCTCTTGTAGTGTTCTGCGAGTTCGTCGAGTCCCTCGCGGAATTGTGTCTCTGGATTCATGAGAGAGAATGGTATATGATGTTCTTACTTTCTATAGGTTGGCAGGAAGCCGTGTCCTGCGCTTATTATTTTCGGATGATGTTGGCGCTCTTGTAGCCGGCCTTCTTGACCTTCCACAGTGCCTTCTGTGCATCCTTGTATTCTTCAAAATTGCCCACAAGGCACATCCACCGTGGGGAGTAGAAGTGGACATAGACGGGCTGGTCGGGCAGGGCGTCCTTCACCTTCTGTCCCGCCAGTTCGGCCTTGTTGCGGTCCTCCCGCGTGTTGCCGCCCGAATAGACGGCGATGCGGAAGCCCTTGCCTCTTCTGGGTGCCTTGCGACGGAGTACTTGCCGGGTCTCCGTGCCCACTTGTCGGCGTATGGGTCTGCGGACGAGCACCATGCGCTTGTAGTCGCGAGCCTCGCCCGTAGGTTCCTGGACCGTGATCTTGGGTTCTTTGGCAGCTGGCGGACGGTTGCTGGGCAGTTGCACCCTCGGGGCGTCGCCGCGCTGCTTGGAGCCGCTGGGTTGTGACGGCACCATCAGTTGCTGATTCTTCCGCCGAATCTTCTCTTGCTTTTGGCGCTCCTTCTCGGCCCTTTTGGCCGCGCGCCGCTCCTCGCGGCTCATGCGCTTGTCGTTCTGAGGGCTCTTCTTGCCGTTGACCACCGCGTCGATGGCCGAACTTTGGGTCACAGTGACCTTGCCCTGCGCATGGAGGCCCATGGCGGGGATTAGGAGGAGGATGAGGTAGAGGACGATTCTTGTCATGGCAGATGGCGTTTATGTGTCGTCAATGGGGGTGGGTAAAAGCGTGGGCCGGAGAGACCGCCAGGCCTCTCTGGCTCATGCTGGATGATGGTGATGGATTAGTCCTTCCAGGCGTCGATGATGCCCTTGAAGTCGGCAGCCTTCAGCGAGGCGCCACCGATGAGTCCGCCGTCGATGTCGGGCTTGGCGAAGAGCTCCTTGGCATTGCTGGGCTTGCAGCTGCCACCGTAGAGAATGGAGGTCTCGTCAGCCACGGCCTGGCCGTACTTCTCAGCAACGATGGAGCGGATGTAGGCCAGCATCTCCTCGGCCTCGTCGGACGTAGCGGTCTTGCCCGTGCCAATGGCCCAGATCGGCTCGTAAGCGATCACGATGTTCTTCCACTCCTCGGCAGTGAGGTTGAAGATACTCTGCTCCAGCTCGGCCTTGACGACCTCGTTCTGCTTGTTCTGCTCGCGCTCTTCCAGCGTCTCGCCGCAGCAGAAGATCACCTTGAGGTTGTTCTTCAGGGCCAGGAGGGTCTTCTCCTTCAGGATCTCAGCCGTCTCGTGGTAGTACTGACGACGCTCAGAGTGGCCAAGGATGACGTAGTCGGCGCCCGTGCTCTTCACCATGGCGGCTGACACCTCGCCCGTGTAGGCACCCTTTTCCTTGTCGGCGCAGTTTTCTGCACCGAGGCCTACGATCTCCTTGTCGAGGACCGGAGCTACGCTGGCCAGGTGAATGAACGGTGTGCAGATGACGACATCGCAGTTGGGCTTGTCTGCCTTCAACAGATCGTTGATGTCTTTAGCCAACTGAACGCCCTCCTGGAGGGTCTCGTTCATTTTCCAGTTACCTGCTACAATTTTCTTTCTCATTTCTTTTTGTGTTTAAAAAATAAGTTAAATACTCTGTGATATCTCATGAAGGAAAGTGGGGCGCGCCTTGTGGCGAAGGCCGGTGGGTCTGGCCGCTACGGCTCTTGCTCCGCTTCCGATGGCATGTTGTTTTGCTTTCTCCTCCGTCGGACCCACTTCGTCCACTGCCAGGTGCGGTCGGCCAGTGTCAGGACGAAGAGCGGCAGCACGAAGCACAGCACGATCAGCGTCACGCGCTGGGAGACCTCGTCGGGAGGCGTCTTGCCCAGGGCGCTTTTCTCCAAAGGTTTGGCGAGCTCCTCGGCGGTGGGCAGCCCGTTGTGGCTCCACTTGTTGATGACCACGCCGTGGCGCAGCAGCAGCAGCCCGGGGTTGCTCCGTATGACGGTCTTGAGCGTTGTCCCGTCGGTGATGTAGAACGGGTATTCGGCGCCAGTGATGTCGCGCCAGTGGGCCACGGCCTTGTCCTCGCTTGCCGTCAGGGCGATGAAGCCGTAGTGGTGGTCCTGCGCGTATTCGTAGATGCGGTCGATCTCGCCGAAATTGGTGGCGTCGGCCAGTTCGAGGTAGGGGGCCACGAGGACGAAAGTGTAGCCCTTGTCGGCCAGCACCTGCTCCGTGAGGTCGTCGTCGGTTGCGGGATCGGTGATGGAGAAATCGTGGATGGGGGGCTCGTAGCCCTTCTCCACCTCCACGGTCTTGCTGTCGATGAAGGTCCAGGTGGAGTCGGGGTAGTTGTCGAGCGTAAACTCCTTGCGCACGCCGCCCTTCTCCAGGATGAATGTTGTCTCAAACTTTGGCTGCTTGGCTCCTGCGGGGATCTCCATTCCCTTGCGGATGTCGGCTCCGATATGGTAGGGGCGGAAGTCGAAGGGCGGCAGATACCAAAGGCTCAGGGCCGAGGAGACGAGGATGAAGAGCAGCGTGTAGTTGATGACGATCCACTGGTTGGTCTTCGAGATGAAGCGCACCATGCAGAACGGTTTCCACGCCACAACCGCAGCCATGGCGAGCAGCAGGAGGTTCTTCAGCAGCGTCTCGCCGTTGGTGAGGTGGATGGCGTCGCCGAAGCATCCGCAGTCCTTGATGGGCTCCCAGCCCCAAAGCCACACCGTGATGGCGGTCATGATGGCCATGAAGGCTACGATCACGCGGCTCACCTTTCTCCTTCGGATGGCAAAGAGCAGGAAGACGCCGAGGCAGAACTCCACGGCGGAGAGCAGGACGCTCGTGGTGAGCGTGGCCCAGGAGGGGGCGTACTGCTCCAGGTGGAGCGCTTCGAGGTAGTCGCCGATCTTGTACTGGGTGCCCAGCGGGTCGATGGCCTTGACAAAGCCCGAGAAGATGAGAGCCAGGGAGAGCGGCAAGCGGCAGAGGTTGACGGCCATACGCCATCCCCAGCCGGCCTCCTCCCGCTTCACGGAGGGCTTGGCCTGCTGGTGGGCTGTCTTGTTGTCGTGCTTCTTCTCTTCCATACGGTCTGCTGTGTTGGCTTTCGCCAGTCTTAGGGCGATTTGCTCGCCCTTTGGATTATTGATTTCTCTTACTTGCTGCTTGGGCTATAATGCTTCCTTGCAGCTTTGGATCATTGTCTTGCTTCCAGCTTTGGGTTATTATTCTCCCTTGCTTGCTGCTTGGTTCGCCTGCTCGTCGATGCGGATGATGCCGAAGAGGGCGTAGTTGATAATGTCCATATAGTTGCTGGCGATGCCTTCGCTCACCAGTGTCTCTCCGCAGTGGTCCTCGATCTCCTTGATGCGTTCTATCTTGGTGAGGATCAAGTCGGTGTAGCTGCTCACGCGCATGTCTCTCCACGCCTCGCCGTAGTCGTGGTTCTTGCGCTTCATCAGCGCGAAGGTCTCGGCGACGTGCTCGTCATAGAGGGCCAGGGCCTCGTCGGGGGTGATGTCGATGCGGTCGGCGCAGGGTAGCGAGAGCTGGATGATGCCGACAAGGCCGTAGTTGACGAGTGCGATAAACTCGCCCCGCACGCCGTCGCCCACGTGGTTTTCGCCGGTGGTCTCAATGGTGCGGATGCGCTTGGCCTTGATAAACAGCTGGTCGGTGACGGTCTGGGGGCGCATGATGCGCCACGAAGCGCCATAGTCCTGGAGCTTGGGGACGAACACTTGGCGGCAAACGGCCAATGCTTGCTCAAACTGGCTGTCGGTCCTTGAAGGCTTCTCGTTGCTTTCTGCTTGCATGATTTCTTCTATTTTGCCGCAAAATTACGCATTTTATCTGAATTGGCAAAATGCACACTACTAACACTTTGTAAAATCCCGTTTTATATCTTAATTCGGGACGCCTGCAAGAAGCGCTCGTGGGGAAAAAGGAACAGGGTGTGCCGAAAGCCCCGAGAGGCTTTGGACACACCCTCTGTGATAGTATGGTCGCCCTCAGCAGGGCGGGATAGGCGAACGATTAGTCGCAGTTGATGAGCTTGTGGTCGCTGCCGAGCACATCAATGATCTTGTGGGAGTACATCTCCGTCATGTACTTACGGGCCACCTTGCCATACTGGCGCGGGTCGAAGTAGTCGGGATGCAGGGCCAGGGTCTCACGCACACCGGCGGTGTAGGCCAGGCGGGAGTCGGAGTCGATGTTGATCTTGCAGACGGCGCTCTTGGAAGCCTCGCGGAGCTGCTCCTCGGGGATACCTACGGCGTTGGGCAGGTTGCCACCGTACTGGTCGATGATCTTCACATACTCCTCAGGCACTGAGGAAGATCCGTGGAGGACGATGGGGAAGCCGGGGAGCTTCTCCTCGATCTCGTGGAGAATGTCGAAGGCCAAGGGAGGAGGAACGAGACGACCGGTCTTCGGGTCGCGCGTGCACTGCTCGGGCTTGAACTTGTAAGCGCCGTGGCTCGTACCGATGGAGATGGCGAGCGAGTCGCAACCGGTACGGGTAGAGAAGTCGATGACCTCCTCGGGGCGCGTGTAGTGGCTCTCCTCGGAGCTGACCTCGTCCTCAACGCCGGCGAGCACACCGAGCTCAGCCTCTACGGTCACATCAAACTGGTGGGCGTATTCCACGCACTTCTTCGTCAGTTCGATGTTTTCCTCGTATGGCAGCGATGAGCCGTCAATCATAACAGAAGAGAAGCCCAGGTCCACGCAGCCCTTCACCAACTCGAAGGAATCGCCGTGGTCGAGGTGCAGGACGATCTCGGGATGGTTGCAGCCCAGTGACTTGGCATACTCTACCGCACCCTCGGCCATGTAGCGGAGGAGGATCGGGTTGGCGTAAGCGCGGGCACCTTTGGAAACCTGAAGGATGACGGGCGACTTCGTCTCGGAAGCCGCGGTGATGATTGCCTGAAGCTGCTCAAGGTTGTTGAAGTTGAATGCGGGGATCGCATAGCCGCCCTTGACGGCTCTCTTGAACATCTCTCGTGTGTTGACGAGACCAAGCTCTTTGTAATTTACTGCCATGAGATTAATGATTTTATAATTATAATACGTTAATTTATTATGACACCGCAAAAGTACACTTTTATTTTATCATTACCAAATACCCGAGGGTAAATGTTGTTGTAAAATCGTTAAAAATGCTATTTGCTTAACCTGGGTCAAGTCTCGCCTCTTGTCATTTCGCACGGTGGAAAGCGAGAAAAGGTGAAAAAAGGTCGGCGGCAGAACGTGAATTCAACCGAAAGTTGTACCTTTGTGGCGAAAAGACAGAATAAAGATATTGTAAGATGAATATAGACAAAAAGGCAAATCAGGCGGAGTTTGAGGCGTTGTTGCGCTCAGTGAACCGCGACGGAATGGATTATGTGATTGAGGACTTGGAGAAGGATGGCTTCTTCGACGCGCCTGCTTCGGCGGGCCACCACCTCAATGTGCCAGGAGGACTGTGTGAGCACTCGCTCAACGTGTGCCGGGCTGCGCTGAAGGTGTGGGAGGCCATGTGCCAGCTCGACGAGAACCTGGGCAAGGAGGTGAAGAAGGAGAACGTCATCGTCGCCTCGCTGCTTCACGACGTCTGCAAGACCAACATCTACAAGCCCACCACGAAGCGCAAGAAGAACGCGCTGGGAGTCTGGGAGGACGTCCCAGGATGGAATGTGGTCTATAATAAGTTGCCGCTGGGCCATGGCGAGAAGTCGGTGATCATGCTGCTGCTCTCGGGCCTCGACTTGACGGACGAGGAGATGATGGCGATCCGTTGGCACATGGGGGCCTTCGGCCTCAACTTCAACTCCTATGAGGACGAGCGGAGCTACGACTCGGCCAAGACGCTCTCGCCGCTGGTCACCATCGTGCAGGCGGGCGACAACCTTGCCGCCGGCATCATGGAGCGCACGGAGGAGGACATTGCAAACCTCGGATAGGCGGGGCTGAAGGTGTGGCAACTTGGGCTGTCATTCCTTTTTCGGATGAACACTTTTCCCAAATGAATACTTACAGAGCAAGGGCGGGCCGCAATCGGTCCGCCCTTGTCTATAGTAGTGGAGGAGAGGCTTAGTCCTTGTTGTCGAGTGGGAACAGACCGTAGAGCCGCTCGTCGATCATCTCGGTGATGCGCTGGAAGTCGGCCGGATTGTCGAGGAAGTCGTTCTTGTCGCCATCGACGATGATCATCGGGCCCTGGTAAGTCTTGATCCACTCCTCGTAGCGTTCGCCCAGTCCGCGCAGATAGTCGATGCGGATGGTCTGCTCGTAGTCGCGGCCGCGACGCTGGATGTGCTCTATGAGGTGGGGAATGCTGGATCTTATATATATAAGGAGGTCGGGCAACTTGACGAGACTCATCATGAGGTCGAAGAGGTCGGTATAGTTGGCGAAGTCGCGGTCGTCGAGGTTGCCGAGATCGTGGTTGTTGGCCGTGAAGACATAGACGCCCTCGTAGATGGATCGGTCCTGCACGATGTCCTCCTTTTGCTTCTGGAGCTGCAGCAGGTCTTTGAACCGCTCTTTGAGATAGAAGACCTCCAGCGGGAACGACCACCGCTTGATGTCGCGATAGTAGTCCTCGAGGTATGGGTTGTTGGCTACCTGCTCGTAGTGGGGCTTCCATCCGTAGTGGCGGGCGAGGAGCCGCGTGAGCGTCGATTTTCCCGATCCGATATTGCCGGCTATGGCTATGTGCATGAGATTCTGATGTCTTGGTGGCTTATTTCAGCTGGGTCGGCGTGCCGATACAGCCGTTGGGCATCTGGATGTGGAGCAGGGCGCAGACCGTGGCGGCGATGTCGGTGATGTGGGTCTCCTGGGTCGTCTCGCCGTGGGGCACGTTCCATCCGTAGTAGATGCAGGGAATGTGGGTGTCGTAGGGGAAGGGCTGGCCGTGCTGGGTGCCCTTGTATTGCGGGTCGTCCTTGCCTCCGAAGTATTGCGGGCGCGTAACGACCGTGATCTCGCCGCTTCGGCCGTGGCAGTAGCCATTGATGAGCCGCTCCTTGATGGGGGCGGGGATGGCAGCCTCGACCAGGTGCTCGTTGTCAACCACATAGATGAAGTCCTTCTGCTGCTTCAACCATTTCACGGCTTCCTCCACGGCGTCGTCGAGATCTACGTCGGCCTTGGCGAGGACGCCTTTGTTGAACGTGAACTGGTAGTTGTCCTCGGGGAAGACGGGATTTTCCGTCAGGTGGAACTTGTCTTTCAGATGGTCGTTGAGCGCCTGCGTGGTAGCGTCGTAGTCCCATCCGCCGGCAGGATACTTATGCGAGCGGAGCATGTTGTAGTTGTGGGCCGCACCATGGTCGGCGGTGAGGAAGAAAAGGTAGTTTCCTTTGCCTACCGTGGCATCCAGCGTTTGGAGAAAGGCTGCCAGGTCTTTGTCAAGCTGCATATAGACGTCGTGGTTCTCCTTGCCGCGGGTCGAAAACTTGTGGCCGATGGCGTCGGTCGAGGAGATGCTCACCGTGAGCATGTCGGTGGCGTCGCCCTGTCCGAGTCGTTCGCCCTTCAGTGCGGCCTCAGCCATAAGGAAGGTCATGGTCACGCCCTCCGTAGAGGTCTTGATGTTGTATTTGGGCGCCGTGTGGTGCTGCTTGTTGAAGTCGGCAGCCCATTTCGGCAGCGCATCCATATAGTAGCTGCTTGTCACGAAATGGCCCGCGGCGTCGTCCCACCAGTAGGCAGCATTGGCCGAATGGCCAGCAGGCAGGATGGCGGCACGGTCCTTAAGGGCCACGCCCACCACGCGCGACTGGTAGTCGTTGCTCAGGCGCAGTTCGTCGCCGATGGTCGAGGTGCGCATCAGGTGGGGACTACGCTGGCCAGCGCGCGACTTCTCGCCGCCGATGGTATAGACCGTGGTGTCCTGGCAGTTCTCCGTCCCTTTGTCATCGATGTAGAACCAGTTGCCTGCAATGCCGTGGATGGAGGGCACGGAACCGGTAAAGACGCTCGTATGGCCCAGGGCCGTGATAGCGGGGGCGTAGTTGATCTGGCAGTTCTCGCAGGAGTAGCCTTCGGAGAGCAGCCGCTTGAGGCCACCTTCTCCATACTCGTTATAATAGTAGTAGAGGTAGTCCCAGCGCATCTGGTCGACGACGAGCCCCACGACCAGCTTGGGGCGGGCGACTTGCGCTTGCACGCAAATCGCCATGAAAAGCAAAATGAGGGTCAAAAACTTCTTCATGTGGCAAAGGTACGAAAATTCTTCCAATCCTCCTTCTTTATGGGCTAAAATGATTTTTATGAGGGAGAATGATAAGGGAATATCTTGAAAAATGGACAATCTGCGAGGTGAGGAAGTAAAAATACGTCTTGATTGAAAATATTTCTTTAAAAAGGCTGATTATTACAAATTTTGTTTTTATCTTTGCATAAGATAGGCTACACCTCGGCATAACGAACAAGCAAGCTTGACGTTCTGCTCTCGGTTTGCGCTATCTTTGCATAAGATAGGCTACACCTCGGCATAACGAACAAGCAAGCTTGACGTTCTGCTCTCGGTTTGCGCTATCTTTGCATAAGATAGGCTACACCTCGGCA
>ENA-OZFG01000232-OZFG01000232.1-human-gut-metagenome-genome-assembly--contig:-NODE-232-length-13750-cov-4.791822_pt1 | contig 13750 bp, 22 predicted proteins | sample MGYA00244617_ERZ653632 | MGnify/ENA primary metagenome ERZ653632 (study PRJEB26926, sample SAMN06165167) | human gut metagenome | biome: ENVO:00009003; feature: ENVO:2100002; material: ENVO:00002003...
GAGATCCTGAGATGTCTCGTGGGCTCGGAGATGTGTATAAGAGACAGATTTTTGACACTACACTTTTCTATAAATTTTTCCTCTTGCCAGGTCATTTCTTCGTCCCACGGACATTTTTACCCATTTATCACTGGTTCTGATCGGACTCTATTATATCCGGATTTATTACTATTTGTCTTTTTACTACGGATAAAAACCAAACCAACCCCCTCGCGAGCCTATTTTTCTTGAACTTTACGCTTGACTTCTGGTGTAGACTGTGGCACGCAGGTTAGTTTGTTTAGGAATACGGCTCTGCTCTCCCCCCTAGCCCAAGTATATTCTACAAATAGAGGTATAAAAGGACTAGAGGTATAGTGAATAATATGTACGCAGTATAAGCTGCTTGAGGTTTCCGTATTCACTCCCAGATATTACTATCCGGTACGATTCATGCATAAACGCAAGCGGTCGAAGTCTGCCATAAGACACCGCACAGTGCTAACTGTTTTCGCAACCCCCCTCTTGCTCTGTACAAGCGAAACAGAACAAGCGACAGGACGGGCAATCACCGATTTCTAAAGATAATGGTCTACCAACGCACCCTCTTACGGCGATTCCTACGGCTGCTACACCGTAAAGGTTGTATTTTAGCGGTTTTCCTCTCAACGCTCCCATTGCTTCAAGCCGGGTTTTGGCTCCTCATTATTTAAAAAAGGGTTCACTTAATAAAGCTGTATCTTCCGGATTTCTCGAAAAATACCGCCTCTTGTTATTAGATGAACAATAAAAAACTCCTGTCAAATGGCATTCTTACACCACACACAGGAGCTTTTGATTTATCACCTATAATAAAAAAACTCTTCATGCGTGAATGATATACGCACAAAGAGCATTTTAAACTTAATCAATATCTATTGACAAAAGTAAAAAAAGAACTTACAATGAGACCGTGATGTGAAGGTTCATGCAGTAGCCTTTGTACGTATGTGCGAATACGTGTCAGAAGTAATATTGATTTGGTAGATCATATTACAACTGCTTTATCTGAAAACTAGCATCTTGTTGGTAGCAAGGTGCTTTTTTCATGTCTTTTTTCTTAACATGAATATATAATAACACAACATCGCATTACTTGACAATGTTTTTAAACACAACTTTAAAAAAACCACTACCCTAAAATAGAATAGTGGTCTAATCTCATTTATTGTTCTTTTCTCTAAATACTTTTAAATATCTAAAGTACGTACTTCTGCTTATCTTCATTTGTTCCATAACCTCTGCCATGCTCTTACCAGTTCTAACAAGATCAGCAAATTCGGCATAGCGTTTCATGTAGGTTTTATCATTCTTTCTTCTACCGGCATTTCTGGCATTATGAACCGGCTCTGACTGGCTCCGGAGCTTTCTATTTTCTTCTTGAAGCTCCTGTATCTGCGTTATATAGTAGTCGCTTGATTCTTCCATGGTTTTGCCCAATTCATCGGTATTCTTGTCAGTTTCTTCCAGGCTACGCTCAAGATCACTCACTCTCTGTTTAAGCAGCTCTTTATCTTCCTTTAACTTCTTATTCTCAAATTTAAGTTCCCTATTCTCTCTGTGTACATCCTCCAGTTCTTTAGACAGCATTTCATGTCTATGTGTATCGTTTCTGTTGTTCTGTGCATCTGCCATTCTTTCAACTGCAACATTTTTTTCTATAGTTAATAGTCTGATTTCTTCGCTTGCTTTCTCTCTCTCTTTTCGGCTATATGAGAGCTGACGTTTTAATACTTCCACCTGTTGCTTCAAATCTTTGATGCAAGCCTGGTCAGCCTCATAAAAGCTAGAATTTTCATAAGCTGCATTAGCCTCATTATTTAATCTTGAAATTTCCTTCATCAACAGTTCGACTTGTAATCTGGCGTCTTCTAATTCCTGTATAAGTCTTTTATTTTCTTCCCTTAATGTTTCTTTTGCCATAAATACCGCCCTCCTTTTCTTAATCCCATCGTAGCATCTTCGCGGCTTAGTATCAACAATTAATTTATGCGACTTTTTTTTAACAGACATCTCACAAGGCTGTATGAGCATGGATTCTGATATATCACAGTTATTCAATGCGTATTTTGCCCTAGAATCAATTTAAAGGTGTTAGACGAACGTTTTACCGCTGACACTGTTTAAATCGAAAATAGAGCGTTTTACGCGGTCAATTATAAGCCCTTTTTGTTTTTTCGAAAAATTTTTGAGGTGGTGGGGTTTGTTATAGAAGGGGCTTTTTTATTTATCGGAAAAACTTCCGGTGGTCATTACGCTGTCTGACGGTTCCTATTTAACCCCGTCCCCCTTATTCGTCCAGGCAAAAAAAAGAGCTGCAACCTGTCTGATCTGGTGCAACTCTTGTGTTAATACGCTATGTTAATGCAGTATGTTAATCATTGTATTAATACATATGAATCCTTGCTGTTCTGGTGCTATCTATGAGGTGATGTCTTACCGCATCACATCCCAAATTCTTATATAACTATATAACTGTATATTTATATAATTGTATAACTCTTGTAGCTTGCTGTACAAGGCTGTATTTGCCTGTTTTACGACTGCTAATGCCTTTATGCTAGAATTGTCTGCATTGGATTATTACAGCCGTTTCCGGGGCTTTTGGGCTTGCTATACCTTGTATTCTTATATAACTGTATAATTATATAACTATATAACAATTACAGTTCGTCTTTCATCTGTTCGATTGCCTGTAGCTTGCTGTACAAAGCTGTATTTGCCTGTTTATCAGCCTCTATGAGCTTCAATATATATTGTGTCATTGACGTATATTTACCCGTTGTTTTGCTTGTATATGCAGCCATAAGGCTTATATATTCTTGGTAGTCTGTTATATCCAGCCTCATATATTTCTTTTGTGGTACTTGCTCCCGTTTCTCTCCCCTCACCGGTTTTATTTCCGGTTCTGGTTTCAGCTCTGGTTTCTTCGTCTCTTCTGCTACTGGCTGTTCTGGTGCTGTGATATATGCAAGTGATGGATTATTATTGAACTTTTTACTGCTCATTTGTCATTTCCTCCAATATTTCCTCGATTAAACTGTTATAATCATTCGCAGCATTGCTTTTCGGTGCGTATTCAAATATATCTTTCTGCTGTGCCTGAGCTTCACGAACTGCCACGCATTCTCTGATTTTCGTATTAAATAACCGTGTTTCTAGTCTCTGGGCTGTATCTTCAAGCATAGCAACTATATCTTTGCTCAATACAGTACGTGCGTTATATCTGGTTACTACAATGCCGGCTATCCGCAGATCGTGATTACAGTACTGTTTAACTGTGCTGATTGTCTGCGATAATTGTCCCACACCTTGCAAGGAAAATACATCTGCCTGGACTGGTATTAAAACGTCTGTACAAGCTGTTAAAGCGTTTATTGTCAGAATTCCTAACGATGGAGCTGTATCTATGATGCAGTAATCATATTGTTTTTCTAGCTTTGTCAGTGCCTCTTTTATCAAATATTCTCTTCCAGGCAATGTGAATTCTATATCTGCACTCGCAAGCCTTAATCCTCCCGGGATAACGTCTATCCCGATCTCTAGCGGTGCTATGCATTCTTCAACCGGTTTCGCTTTCGTCATTACATCGTAAAGCGTTGATACATTCAATAAATCAACTCCCAGAACAAAACTGGTATTTGACTGGGGGTCTGCATCTACGATCAACACTCTTTTACATCTGTTCTTCAATCCATACGCAAGTGCAAGTGTCAGTGAAGTTTTCGCCACACCGCCCTTTTGGTTCGTGATCGTGATAGTTCTCATTTTTGATTCCTCCCGTTTTTTCTTATTATTGTACCACATTATTGTATAATTGCATAAGTATATATTTATGTATTTATATAGTTATATAATTGTATAAGAAAAGCGGTGCAAAATACGCACCGCCGTCCTCTGGTTTAATCTCCCTGCTTCTTTTCTTTCTCAAAAAGAGTATGTGTAAAACTATAAATCATCGCCAAGAATCTTACACTTTCCATTTTTTCTATCATCTCAATTATTTCTTTCGTATAATCCATAAACATTACCTCCAGTACCTTTTTGGAATATCAGCAATAATAATATAAATGTACCGCAGAACCTTTTCTGACTGAATTCTATTAATCATTTCCACTATTTCTTTTCTGTAATCCATTATCAATACCCCTATTGCTCTTTGAATGAAATAATCATATTGTATAAGAACTTCATAAATTTTTCACTTTCTATCTCCTGTATCGTCTCAATGACCTTTTTCTTATAATTCATGTTCATTCCTCCTTCAGATAAAGGTATTCCAGTAATTTGTACACTCTTTTCAGTGTACTCTCTGTCTTGACTTTAGCCAGTAGTTCAATAATTTTCTCTTTGTAGTTCATATCTTCACATCTGCCTTCCCATCAATCCATTTGTAAAAGAATCTATACATTCAAGATGTCTTAAATCTCTTATCATGAAAAGCTTTGTTATAATGAAGTACCTCTTCCAGTCTTCTTTGCTTAAAGTAGAATTTTCATCAGTCATGACAATTTGGAAAAGTCTGGCTACTTCATAAGTAAGCTGCAAAGATTTTTTATTTTTGTTGGCTTTAACAACTTCTGCAATTGCTTCTCTGCAAGGGCGTTGGGTTAAATTGCATCTTTCCATTATTTTTTTCTCCAGTCTATTAGTTTAATGATTCCAATTCTTTTCTAATTTTTTCAATCTCAAATATATAATCCCGTGCAATTTCCAATTCCGTCCAGATGTGTCCTCTGTTATAGCCAAATATAAGAGCTGTTTCTTTATCTGTGATCGCTCCTTCATCAAAATTATATCGGTCAATCGTGGAATTTAACATATATTGTAATTTTGTAGTGCAATCCTCAAATCTAATGAATAAATTTTCTTTATTTCTGTCGATTCTATCGGGATTTTCGGTTTTAAGTCTCTGCAATTCTGCTTTCAGACTTTCAATTTCTTGCTGCTGATCTGCAATGATCTCGGATGCAAGTGTAGGATTCTTACAAGAAGTGTTTTCTAATCTATCATTCATTTATCAAGGTTCCTTTCTGTCAATATCCTCCCAGCAACCAGTCCACAAACATCCAAACCGGTGTGAGAATCAAGACGGTTAATACCAGAATCTGCAATGCCTGGATTGCTTTCTGTCTGATTGCTCTTTTAAGTGATCTCTTAAAAAGATACGTCCATTCTGAGTAAGTCATGGTTTTCTGCATGATTATTTCCTCCCTATTGTATGGGCGAGCCTTATATGATAGAATAAATTTCATACAGGCTTCGTCCTGTGTATCTAAACAGTCCTTTTTCGCTTGGTCGGTGAGTAGGACTGTTTTTTATTTATTGTTTCCGGATTCCTTAAGGAACTTATCAAGCGACATTCTTATAACTTCTGCCTTTGTTTGTTCATGTTTTACAGAATATTCAACCAAATTGTTATACATCTTATCATCAACACGAACCTTTATATCATGGCGTTTCGCTTCGGGTTCCACCGGTCTCCCTGGCTTCTTTGGAACTGACACTATTTCACCCCTTTCATTATTGAGTTCCAATAATTACATTATATTACTGAGTTCCAATAATGTCAATAAAAAAGGCTCGGAAGATTATTCCGAACCTATTTGCCTATTCCTCACATTGTTTCTTTCGTTTCGCTCTGATCAGCGTTGACTTGCTGATTCCGGTTAATTGTTCAACTTCTTTATATGAATGAGATTCTAACAAGTCAAGAGCATGATTTACTTGCTTCTGGTTGAATTTCTTTGGTCTACCCTCGGTAAATTCTGGATTCTGCTTTGCAATAGCTTTCCCATTTTGGCAACGCTCTATGATCTGGTTACGTTCCAATTCTGCTACTGCTAAAAGAGTAGTGATGAAAAACTGTCCCATTGCCGTATCTTCCAGTAAACCAACGTTTAAAACGTGTACAGAGCATTTTTTCTTGAATAATTCTTTTACAATATGGATTCCTTCTTCTGTATTTCTTGCAAGCCTGTCTAGTTTACTTACAACAAGTATGTCATGTTCTTTCATCATTTTGACAACTTCTGAGAAAACAGGTCTATCAATGGTTGTACCTGTATATGCTTCTTTATAAATCTGAGCATCATTGTATCGAGATAATATATCTTTCTCTTGTGCTTCAAGTGAGTTACCATCTTTCGCCTGTCCTTTTGTACTTACTCTACAATATCCGTAAATCATGTTCATTTTCCCCTTTCATTAGTGACACCAAGTTTTGACACCTCTCTATACCTTGATTATACGTTATTTTCAAACTGGTGTCAATACTTTTAAGTTTTGACACCAATTCATGCACACTCACGAGAATATTTATATCTATACTAAGTATTCCTTAGGTCGCGTATTAACACGCTATATTAACATACTATATTAATACACAGCCTAACAAAGCATAGAAAAAGAGTGACGCACTTTCGCACCACTCCTTTTCTTTTTATGCCATTTATGATAGAATCTCGATAGATACTTTTCTCAAGACAGAATCTCGAATTGTTGAACACAGCAAGAAGAGGTTCTGTTTTTTTATTTTCTATTTTTGCGTCTGCATTTTATCCTCAGCTTCGCCTGTGCTTGTAAGTAAGCCCTCAAGTCGTCGCGTGACTTGTCGCGTGACTCTTCGAATATTTCTTGAACATATTCTTCTGAAATCTCGTAATAGCGGCAAAACTCGACAATTAATGCTTGCAGATACCTCTCCTTGCTTTCCATGCTTATTCGAATTCCGGATTCACGTTAAAGCCGGACTGCTGCATCTGACTCGAATACTCTCTCGCGAACTGGCTTGCCGGAGTACTCTTGGATTTAGCAGTTACACCAATATCTTTACCAACTTCAACAACCTCAACCGGCTCTTTCTTTTTTTCATCACGTTCTTTTGCTTGCTGTACTGCGTATTTTTTTCTATCAATCTCAGAGATGCGAATATCTTCAAGCGTGCTTTTCTGATATTCTTGCTCTAATCTTGCCAAGAATCCGTTATCGGCAAAACCGTGAGCATCCATGATAATTGATTGATCTTTGCTTCGATCTCCAAATGCAAATTTACCGTCATAAGTTTCGATGATTTTTTTTAACCGATTATTCGCCTTATCAATAACTTTCACTGCTAAATCTTCGGTCGGTGTGTCCAGTCGCATACCGGACTTTCGTGCAAGTTCTTGGACTGCTCTCACACAAAAAGAACTGCGACTCGCAAACGCTCTCTTGCAGTAGTCTTCTATCTCTGATTCTGTCAGTGAAACACCAGACATATTAATGGCATTAAGCTCATTAAGCAGCACTAAATCCACATGATTTGGTAAAAATTTTCCTTGATTCCGCTTCTTTAAAGCCCTAACTTCCATCTCAAGTTTAGATGCAGCTATACTTCTGATAGTTGTATAACGTTTCGCATATATTTTTTCGATTTCTTCTAATTTCTTCGGCAAGATTCCTTTTTGATATGTGGCTTTTGCGTCTGTCACTTCGTCCAGCTCGCATTCCTTCCATTTTTCCATACCGTCTGAAAATTCTTTTAATATCTCTGCAAGTCCTTTAAATTTATCCATTATCTTATACCCTCCTATTATTCTGCTGCCGAAGCAAGCTCATTCCAACCATTGTTATAAAAAAGTGTCCGGCTTCCAACCTTGTAGAAATCTCCGGTCTCTGCTTCAAGAGGCAAGTCACTCATTCGAGTGACCTCACCTTTATAAACTGTTGTCTCCGGTATAGTACCGCAGCACTTAAATTTCCATGCAGAACCATCCCTGACAAAAATAGCATCCCTTCCGATATAGCTTTCCGGTCTTCTTACGATGCATAAAGCACCTTCTTCTTGAGCCTCTTCCGGCAGTTGACATTCAGCATCAACTACCAAACAGCCCGGATGCTCTTTCGCAAATGCTGACTTTTTCAGCTTTTCGACTTTTTTTGTCTCGATAATATCTCGTATATCTTCCATGTTCTCTTATCTCCTTATCCCAATTTGAACCATTTTTTCAACTTCGCGTGAAATACGTAAATTTCTGAGGTATCGAGGCATACTGCACGAGAGCCGTGATCTACATAGGTCGGCAATAACGAAATTTCTTTGCTAACGCCCTCATAATAACGTCTTCCTGATTCGATTTTTACACAAGTCCAGTTGCCTAAATCCGGGATTTTTTCACCTGGTTTATACATGATTCCGTCAAAAATTACTGTGTTCTCTGCTATTTTTGCCATGTTTATTCTCCTCTCTTCATTGCTTCTATTCTTTCTCTTGTTTCCTTATCACAAACAACTTCTTTTACAACAGCTCCAATCTGAGCAGAGCCATACCCCCGAACCGTTCCAAGCTCCAATGCAACCGAATCTCCGATGTTAATTTTCATATCACGTGGTGCTCGGATTTTAGCAGCTTTTCCATGAAAATTGAGCGTTAAATTCTCAACAATATACGGATTTCCGGTTCTTGAAGAAATGCCGGTTCTTGTGTCTTTTCCAATTACTTCAAATACTACTTCCATTGTTCAATCTCCTTTTCTCTAACAGGAAAACCCTGTGTTTTTTTGCTTTCATTTATTACAATTCCGGTCGTTCCGGCTCTGGCATATCTAATATAGCTCTGTGTCTTTCTGCGATCTGCTGGGCGGTCTGTGCCGGTCTGTTACTTGTACTTTGCTGTGTTGCGTCCTCGAAACTAATTGTATCCTTGTAGCCCAACCAGTTCTTGAGTATAAAAATTCCAGACGGCGGTGAGATTTTCCCTCTCAATACGCTTTGTTCCATAAATGCCCCAATGAAAGACTTCGCCTGTTCTGCGATCTCTTGCCTTTCGTGGCTGCATCCGATTCCATGGCACCAGTTGAACAGCGTTGTTCGACTGATATGCAAAGATAAGCACAAACTTTCGATACCTGGTCTAAGTGACGTTCTTTCGCAAAAAGCAAAATACTTATCAATTCGTTCCTGCACCTCGCGATCTGTCTGCGGCTTGCCTAAAGCATTTAGTTCTTTCAATGACCTCACAGTTTCACCAACAAAGTCTTCTGACAACTCGGACAGTGCAACATTCGGATAATTGTTTTTTGGCATTAATTCACCCCCTTTTTTGCGTGAAATTTTTCGTAAAAATCTTTTTAAAAATCCTACAATGCCTTATTTTTCTGATTTTTTTCCTTTTTCGGATGTTAAGAATACGTGAGGGGCTTGCCTTTCCGTACTATTTTCCGCAATAACTCTCTCAGCCCATTTCTCAAACTGCTCAAGGTGGTGTTTCGGCTCCGATCTGATTTTTTCTGTCCTTAGATTTCTCCTTTCGATCTAGCATCAAGTTCTCGAATCACCAATAAAACTAATGACTCTGCGAATTCTCGTTCTGTTGACTGCTTATATTGATTAGTGATCTGCTCCGATTCCTTTGTAAGCAGTTCCCACTTTTCTGTGTCATCGGCTTTGATGCCGTGATATTTTTTGTGTAAGTCCCAAACCGTTTTCCAAATTTGGAAATACTGTTCTTTAAATGTCATTTTATCTCCTGTTCTAATTTATGAGACCTGACAAGGAAGAAAGTTCATGTTACTGTTCTTCTTGTTAGGCGGTTTCTGTTAGCATACATATACCGTTGTTTATTGTTGAATCCGTTGATATTTGTTTATTTCAACAAATAAATACACACACAACAATATTTTTAACGTAAGGAAAATAGGTACTTTCCAACGAATAGCAACGATTACAACGATAGAAACATATGTAATGATTAATTGTTGAACGGTGATTCCGTCCGCTTAAAATGATGCAGCTTTCCACCACTTCCATTTTTGGACTCTGACCAATATTCAATAAAATCTTGCTGATAAAGCATTTCTTCCAGCTTTCCGATTCTTCGACCGATTGATTGAATAGATTCGCTTATAGCTATTCCGAATCGCTTCCGTGCTTCTTTCTGCAATGTAGAAACTGAACCGCACCAGTGACCATCTGGACTGCTTTTAACAAGGTTTCGTATAGCTTGCACTAGCAGATCGGCATTGTATCTGCGAATTTCTGTCTGTGGCACCACTTCGGCAGCTTCTCCAAGCAATTTCCATTTGCAAGTGTTTTTGTCAAACGTTAGCGAAAATTCTTGAGCCTCAACATCTCGTCCAGTTATAGAAAGTAGCGTTGTTTCATCTGTTCTTTTTTCTCTGCTCAATACAAGCATCGTATCTGCCGCACCGGAAATGCCTAAGGTTCCGGAGATATTAGCAAAAACATCTCCTATATCTCGAGCTTTTTTTGTGTGGTGAACTAGACAAATACAGATTTTATGTGCATCTGCAAAACTTTTTAAAGCTCCGGTGTCTCGATAATCTGCTGAATAGGCACTTTCTCCACGTCCCATAGAACCTCTGACCTTCTGGAAAGTGTCAATTATAATCAACTTCGTGTCTGGTCTTTGCTGCATGAACATCTCTAACTGCTCAATCAGTCCGTGCGATATATCTCGAGATTTTACGGAAAATATAAAATTCTCCGGAAATGGTTCTCCGTTCATTATTTTTCCTGTACGTTCTTTAATTCGTGCAGACGAATCTTCAAGAGCCAGATATAGGCAAGCAACTTTTTCCGTATCAAATCCAAGGAATTTTTTTCCATTTGCGACACACAAAGCCATAAGCAATACTAGCCACGATTTACCAAATTTCGGTGGACTTGCCAGGATTGCCAAACCGGTTGGAAGTACTTTTTTTATGATGAAAAAGGGCTTTTCTATATCAGCTTTTTCCAGTTCCGTACCGGTCATAAACTCAATTTGTTCTAGTTCTTGCACTGGCTTAATTTTCCCGTTTTCTGTTGTGGTTAGCACGCATTAACTCACCTCGCTCTTTCTTTCATTCCTTTTCGGCAGCCTCAAATCTTCCGGCATCGTTTCAATTCCTACAAGCTCATTTGCTGCAATGATTGCTTCGTTTCTACGCTCAACTGCCATGCACCAAACCTCGCTCATCGGCTGTATATGCGGATTTGTCAAAACATCCTCGCAAGTAGCAATGGCAGTTTTTAAGCTGTCCATTTCTGCGACCCACTTCTTTTGATCGACAGCTTTTCTTTTTTGATCAGCTTCACGATCTCGCTTCAACTGCTGCACTTTTTTCCTTGTGAGATGTGTATTCTTCATGTCTATCGGAAGACTAAATGCCTCGACCATCAGTTTTGCAGCTGTCCAGTTGTCCACTCCTTGTGTCAATGCCACAAATTTGATGCAATCACCGGCGGTTCCGGTCGAAAAATCGTAAAACCCTTTACCCAAACCGTCATACAGCTTGCAAGATGCTGTTTTTTCCTGGCTAAATGGACTCTTGATAAATCCTTTGTTATCTGGCTCATATCCAAGAAGCTGGGCAACCTCTGGCATATTCAGCAGTTCATTTACTTCTCCAATCCGGTTCAATACCTCACCTCTTCCCTTAAAAAATAGGTATTACACATACAATTCTTTCGCGATTTCTTGTATTGCTTTTTCTATTTTTACTTTCTTTTCCGGCGGCAGTTCCGTTCTCATCCATCGGCAAAATGTGCTTTCCGACACACCGATTTTTGTTGCGATCTCGCAATGCTTAATTCTGCGTGTTTCGATCATTTTTCGAATGTTTTGGTTTGCTTTCATTTGTATCTCCTTTCGCGATAATCACTGTCTTTGTCGTTAATACAAGCATAACACAACCCCCGAGTATGTTTCAGTATGGACTTTCAAAACTTTTTGCTCTTGTAAATGCACAAAAAAAATAAGGGGGTGTCGTGTTTCGTTACTCCCCCCTTTATTACTAAATCAGATAATTCACAACGGCAACACCTGGTCGCCAATGGCTCAAATGAAGCACACTTACCGCCATCAATGCAAGCCGGTTGTATTCTGTTTCCTTGCCCTGTTCAATGGCTTTCTGCCGGTTCTCTCCCCTCAATCTATACGGTTCCTCGTTCATAATATCATGTAGAAACCTTTTATTAGAATCTCCTGGACGGTGAAATTCTCTGTACCTTGCTGCAAGCTCTTTTCGCAGTTCATATTTATATCCTGGCTCGTTTTTCAACCGGTCAGCATAATATTTATACGCTCGCTGTGCGTGTTCTCGCCTCAATCTGTGCAGATCTATTTTGTTCTGCATTTCTTCTTTGGAAAAAAGTTTATGCTCCGGATCCGCGTTCTGAAATATCTCCAACACGGTTCCTTCATCTTCCGGAAGTAATCTTTGCAGCTGTCGTTTACCGCCCTTTCCTCTGGATACATTCACGCACAGATAACCAGATTCGTCCTCTGTGAGGTCTGTAGCTGTCAGCCTTGCCAGTTCTGCCCTACGTATTCCGACAGCCTTTTGGAATGTTACCAGTCGACTATATCTTTCATCTTCTATTTCTCTTTTGCCTTGCCGGTTCGCCTTTTCGTTTCTGCTTCTGGTGATTTTTCCAGATGTTCTTTTCGGCTTCTCGATTTCGGACATACTTATTCCCGTAGCCTTGCACGGTGCTGCTAATCTCCTATGTATCGTTGCAGCACTATATCCGGATGCCTCCAGCTCTTTCTCATATTCCTGTAAAAGCTCTTTCTCCCGTCCTTGCAACTGGTCTGGACGTTTCACACCCTGTTCCTTACAAAATGCAGCAAATAGCTTGCAGTCCTTCTTATATGCGGTTACGGTCTGATTGTCCGTGATTCCCTTTAAAGCCGATTCTATTAAAGTACTTTGTACGCTTCGGTATCTTCCCATTTTTCTCGCCCCTTTCAATTCATCATTTTGATGATTTCTTAACCATCGTCAAATTGACGATTCGTTTTTACTGCTCCTAGCTCAGTTTTTTGGTTAACTGCCTGTTATTCTGCCTTTTTTATGACTTGGCTTTGTCAAATGAGAGTTCTGCATTAGCCAGGCGGTGCTAGTTCACCACTTCTTTACAGAAGATAATGCATAATAGCGTGGTCTGCTATCCTCTAAGTAGTTATTTTCTTTACAGAATCAGCTGTAAAAGTTAGAATATAACCACTTTTTCTCGCTTAACTGGTTATTCTCTATCCGGATAAACCGGCAACGAATAACCTTTAAGCCTCTTCTCCCTTCGTCATTATTTTTTAATCATTTATAATATGTCATTTCTGATCAGACATAAAAACCAATAATATTCCTAACAAAATAAATCTGCTCAATCAGATTTTTTGCAAAAAAAATAGAAGTGTATAGACACTTCCTATCCTTGCTATTATATGGTTGTTGATCACCTCGAAATATGGTATAATATGTCTACGGAAAGTCAAAACACGCAAAAGGCGGCCTGCCCTCTTTGGAGGGACAAACCCTCCAGACGAAAGAAAGGAGGGCGATAGTTATGTACATATCATATGCTGATTTTATACAGACAGGAATGTTCATAATTGGTCTTATTGGATTGTGTTATACAATCTTTAAGGACAAAAAATAGCCGCCCACTATTCCCAGTAGTGAACGGCTGTAAAACAGTTTTTTAAGCTAATTAGGGGTAGGCCGCTGTGTTTTTGGCTTTCCCTTTTACATCTTTACTATAACACCTTTATTTTATTTTATCAAGACAAATACATCTTAAATGTTCTAATATCGTCTTATATTACCTAATTATTCCTTAATTCAAATCTTATTTATTAATTTATGATACTATTTCCTCCTATTTTGATTAGCCTCATTTATTTTGACACAGTACCACCTGTCTCTTATACACATCTGACGCTGCCGACGATCGCATAAGTGTAGAT
>ENA-OZFG01000258-OZFG01000258.1-human-gut-metagenome-genome-assembly--contig:-NODE-258-length-12609-cov-4.017923_pt1 | contig 12609 bp, 12 predicted proteins | sample MGYA00244617_ERZ653632 | MGnify/ENA primary metagenome ERZ653632 (study PRJEB26926, sample SAMN06165167) | human gut metagenome | biome: ENVO:00009003; feature: ENVO:2100002; material: ENVO:00002003...
CCTGTCACGCATGGGGTCACGGGTTCGAGTCCCGTACGCACCGCGAAAGCAAATAGCAAATTAAAGCAAAGCTCTGAAATTCAAGGATTTCAGAGCTTTTTCTTTTTCTCGCTCCGGCAAAAATGGGGACCCGAAATATCCGGTGCATAAGCAATTTTCGAATTTCAGCTTTCTCAGACTTACATCACAAGAATAAGAAACTGAGCAGCAATGAATGGGCAGACCGTCCTCCGGATAGGGACAAAACTGGAAGAAGGTATAGGCAGAATCCACGTATGTCCCATGCTTTTTATTATGAAGGTTCATGTAAACCCTCGTCCCACGCACGTGGGCTCAACGGTTCACGCAGGCAAACCGGCGAGCACACATGCGTGGGACGAAGTTTTGTAATAAGGTTTCGGGAATTATGCGCCAAGCTTCTCTGCATTACACACAGGACATGAAGGGAAAAAGTGCCCATATACGGGGAGCAAAAGCCATACTTCCGGCACTATAGACAACGGAGTTCGCCCCTTAATCACCATATTTGCACAAAGAAAACGGAAAATAAGCCCGAAATAGACATTAACAAATGTTATTTATTATAAACGAAAAACAGAAAAAAAACACGTGGTTAAATTCTTGCTGTCAGATAGTTAAAGCCGAATATGAGAAGAAAAAGTAGTGCTGGCAAAAATGATGATTTTTAAAATCGGGGTCTGACTTACGAACTACAACTGCATGTGTAAAATAGGATATTCTTTACCTTCTCCGTCCAAATCAGACCTTTTGTATACGTTAAAGCCTATATATTTATAAAAACCGACAGCTTGAATATTCTGCTCGTTCACATCGACTTTCGTTACCTGCAAATGATTTATGGCATAAGTAACCAGTTTTTTCCCAATTCCTGTGCCTCGATAATTATTGTCAATAAACAACATTTCAAGATTTCCTTCTGCAATTCCCATAAATCCGATTAAGATTCCCTCCTGTTCAAATCCGAATAGAGTGACATACTGAAAATATACCGGAAGCTGTTCCTTATAGTATAGACAATCTTCCTCTTTAAGAAAATCATGTGTACTCAATACTGCACTTTCCCAAATTTCTATCAAACGTGGATAATCCGTAACTTTAATTTTTCTAATCATAATTGTAATTGCTATTTAAAGCCGCAAAGTTCGGAACTTATACATTCAATGCACTGAACCCAGGTTAAAAAATACGTTTACGGATTCTGCTTAGTGCTTGCGGCGTGATACCCAAATAAGAAGCTATATCTTTGAGTGGGATATAGTTTAATGTAATGCCATATTCTTCAATCATCTGTAGATAATACTGTTCAGGAGAATATTTAATCAAGTCGATATTTCTTTTCAAGAGCTTATTCAGTAGTATGGCATTCAAATCTTCAAATACGGTTTTCACCTTAGGAATAGCAGTATACAGTTCATCTACTCGCTTCTTGTCTATTCGGTAAATAACGCTATCTACAATTGTCTGCACATTAAATGCAGATTTTGTTTGTAAGGTAAAAGATATGTTCGACATTGAAAACGTACCTTCTTTACAAAACCAAAAAATCTGCTCTTCCCCTTTATGATTCAAAAGCCAACAACGTAACATCCCATCATAAACGAAATAACTATATCTTTCTATTTCTCCTTCCTTAATCAAAAATGTATCTTTACCAATCAATATCCGCTCAAAATATCGGTCAAATAACTTAGATTCCTCCAAATTAAAAGTATTGATGCTAAAATTAAATTCTTTAAGCAGTTTTTCTAAAAGCATAATATTCACTGACTATAGTTTTCATAAGTTTTGACAGCCGATTTTTATTCCACAATACCAAAATGAACCAGAGCGTTCCGGATACCATGCTCATCCACCGTCTCCGTTATATAATCGGCAACGCTTTTCACAGCCTCGGAAGCTCCTCCCATAGCTATTCCCATCCCGGCTGCACGAATCATGGAAATATCATTCCCGCCATCACCAAAAGCGATGGTTCCTGAAACATCAAATCCATAATAGGAAGCAAACTCATTGATACCCATAGCCTTGTTTACTCCCGTCACATTGACATCCGCAAAGAAAGGGTTCCATCTGGAAACAGAAAGTCCGGGAAGTTGTGCCATAACTTCTTTTTCCATTTCTTCATCACAATATATGCATAACTGACAACATTCGCCTCCCATAAATTCCTTTTCAATGTCTGCCACCGGCGGTGTAGGGTGATTGACCAGCCTAGCCAATTCGATGACGGTCGGATTGAGTTCGTTGACAAAAATACCTTTATTCGTTTCGATAGCCAGAGCAAACCCATAATGTTGAGCCAATACTAGTACCCTCTGAAAATCCTTTTCGGGAATCTGTTTACGAGATATAGGAGTGCCATCTCTCAGTACACAATCGGCCCCATTCAAAGCTATCACTGCATCGTATGGAATCTCTTCAAGTTCGTGAAGATCGGTAAACGCCCTCCCAGTTGCTATTATGATTTTTATACCGGATTCATGAACTTGCTGCAACGCTTCGATAGCCGACTGCGGAACGCGGTGAGTGTCGAAACTCACCAATGTTCCGTCTACATCTAAAAATATAGCTTTGGTCTCCATTATAAAATATTTTGGTCTAATAAATTCATTCTATCTGCATCATCTCAATTTTGTGAATATCTATATTCATTCGGTGCAACTCCCGTTGCTTTCTTAAACACCAGACTGAAATATTGCACACTCGGATAGCCCAGCCGACGCGCTACGGCAGCAGGTGTATTACCACCTTCCGATAACATTTTCTTGGCCGTGTACAAGCATTTGAACTGGAAGTATTCAGCCAATGTCTTACCCGTCTCAAACCTCAGCAAATCATCAAAGTAAGCCGTCGAAAGATTCAGTTTTTCGGCACAGCATCCGGAAGTGGGCAGCTTCCCCTCCTGCAACTTTCCGGAAGTGATATACTCGTCCAATATCCCTTCCATTTTCCCCAGAATCATCTTGTTCTTATTCTCACGGGTGATGAATTGCCGCTCATAGTAACGTGAGCAATAATCCAGCAGCAATTCGATGTGACGGGACAAGATGGTATTGCTATGCATATCAATGGAATGATGAAGTTCATCATCAATATTCTCAAGGCAACACGTCACTTTGGCCGTTTCGCGCTGTGACAGATGCAACGCCTCCTCCTTGCGGTAGAAAAAGAAAGTATAGTTGTCGATATGATTCTTTAACGTAGTACAAAGCAATAAATCGGGATGAAATGCCAGCAGCCAACCTTTGTCCGGAAGCGTATTGTTCTTGTTCATCCGGAATATCTCGCCGGGAGTAAGAAATACCATCGTAGCATTGGAATAATCATAATATTTCCGTCCGCAGCAGTCACAATCCCCTTCACAGTCCTCAATCAGTAGGATGGCATAGAATTCAAACTTCACAGCATCCTGATACACACTAGGATTTTCCAGATTAATAATGCTTACCTGAGGATGCAACGTTTTACATCCCAGGCACCGGTTACATTCACATACGGTCTTTATGTCCAATGTATTGTCTTTCATCACCTATAAAGTCATTCTCATTATTGTAACTTCAGATATATAAAATCTTAAGGATATGTTTTCCACACCTTCACAATATACCAATTACAAAATTAGAGGAAAATCCAGACATCTTCACTACCCTTATTACGGATTATATAACCTTAGTTACTGTTTTTATATCTGGCTACGTGACTTCATCTCCAGATACTTGTTTATCACGTCCACAGAAAGATTTTCCGGTGTAGTCAGTACAGAACTGATGCCGTGCTGCTTCAAGGTGGAGACTATCAGCCGTTTCTCGAATACAAATTTCTCGGCAATGACATGGCGGTAATACCCTTCCGTATCCCTCGCAGGAGTGGCGACGTACTCTTTCAGAGCGGCATCTTCGAAGAAGATGACCAGCAACCGCTGCTGGCGGTTCAACTGCTGCAAATAAGCCAACTGGCGATTCAAGCTGCCGATGCCGGAAAAATTGGTATACAGCACCAAAAGACTGCGTTTGTTGACGCGCTTGTTCAAATGTACGCACAATGAGGAAAAGTCGGTCTCCCCAAAAGTAGTCTGCTGGCTGTAAAGGTTCTCCAATAACGCCTGCATTTGTCCGGGCTGTCGGGAGGCGGGGATAAATGTATCAAAGTGCTCATTAAACGTTACCAGTCCGGCTTTATCCTCCTTCCGCATGACAACGTACGAAAGAACCAGGGAGGCATTAATAGCATAGTCCAGCAAGGTCATCCCGCGAAATGCCTGCTGCATAATCCGCCCCTTGTCTATCACGTTATAGATTTGCTGGGAACGCTCGTCTTGATAGACATTTACCATAAGTTCGTGCCTCCGGGCGCTTGCTTTCCAGTTTATCGTGCGGTAATCGTCGCCTTTCACATACTCCTTTATCTGTTCGAACTCCGTATGATGCCCCACCCTGCGGATACGTTTGATGCCCAATTCCGTCAAGTTGTCGCTGATAGCAAGCAACTCATACCGATGGAGCATCAGATAGGACGGATATACCTTGACATCCAGCGGAGCATCGCAAGTATATCTGCGGAAAAGCAATCCCATTCTGCCTGCCACAAACACCCGAATCCGTCCGAAAGAGTAAATCCCCCGCCGCGTAGGACGCAGATGATACGTAATCGTCCTGCCCTCATTCGCCTGAAGCCTCATCCGGAAATCAATATTCCGCAACTGGAATGCAAAAGGAATCTCATCCACCACTTCCACAGCCACCGGATGCGGATAACTGCTCTCCACACGTATGTTCACGGTGTTTTCATCTCCGTTGGAGAAGCGGGTAGCACACTGGCGGAATGCCCGGATGCCGCGAATACGATAGAGCATCACCCCATCCACCAACGCCGACACCGCCAAAACAAAAAGCGCCCACTGCCCGATTGCAAAGAATGGAGCAAAGACGTACCCGATACCCGTCAGCAGGACTATCAGAACAAGAGCAATATAGAATCGGCGGCCCAGTCTCACTTCGGCACTTCCACCTTATCAATCAGACGTTGCGTCACCTTTACCGGCGAATAGCCTTCCATCTCGGCTTCCGCTGTCAATATCAAGCGATGCTGAAGCACATACGGAGCAACGAACTTAATATCCTCCGGTGTCACAAAGTCACGTCCCTGCAACAGTGCATATGCCTTGGAGGCCTGCATCATTGCCACGGACGCACGCGGAGAAGCTCCTAAATATACAGCCTTGCTGGTACGCGTCTGCTGTACAATCAACGCGATGTACTGAAGCAGCGTGCGGTCTACAAACACGTGTTCCATCAGCCTGCGCAACGAAAGCAGTTCTTCTTTTGTGAGCACGGGCGTCAGGCTCTCCAACTTCACCAACGAAGCATTGGCGTGGTGGCGCTCCAGGATGTCCACCTCCTCCTCCAATGAGGGATATCCCATGGTTATTTTCATCAGGAAGCGGTCCAGTTGCGCTTCAGGCAACTTATAAGTCCCCTCCTGCTCCACCGGATTCTGGGTTGCCAGAATCGTATAGAGTTCTCCCATCTGATGCGTGGTACCGTCAATGCTGACCTGCCGTTCTTCCATAACCTCGAACAAGGCTGCCTGCGTCTTGGCGGGAGCGCGGTTTATCTCGTCCACCAGCACGAGGTCGGCAAACACCGGTCCTTGATGAAAGCCAAAGTCATTGGTTTTCATGTTGAAGACCGTAGTACCCAACACATCACTCGGCATCAAGTCCGGAGTAAACTGAATGCGGCTGAAGTCCGCCTTAATCAAGCGTGCCACTAGACGGGCAAGCAGTGTCTTTGCCACCCCCGGCACTCCCTCCAGCAACACATGGCCGTTTGCCAGGACAGCCGTCAGTACCAGGTCCACTATCTGCTCCTGCCCCACTATGACCGTAGCAATCCGGTCCTTCAACGCTTGTATCTTCTCGGAAAAGAGAGTCAAGTCCACCCGTTTTTCTGTGTTCTCTTCCATAAATATCTTCTTTATATATGATTGATTATTTCATTCATTTTATCGACAAGCCGTTTCATCTCCTTCTCAGAGATGCTGCGCCCTCCGTACACCACCGGCCTCACCTCGCGGATGAACACGGCTATTTCCCCCGCTTCCATACCCGTCTTCCGGGCAATCCTGCCGAAAGAGCGCTCATCCTCTGCCACTTCCTCCACATCCACTTGTATTTCCCTCCTCAGTTCCTCCGCAAAATAGAGATATTTCTTGCGGACTAAGTCAGCATGGTCCTTCTTCTGATAATAAAGAGTACCTATCAACTCTGCAAACTCCAAAGACTTATTTTCCGGTTCGCGGATAACCGGAATGGCGCGCTGCTTCCTGCGGGCTGTAAATATCATAAAGAGCAGGATGGAAACCATACTCAAGTACAATGCCCAGCGAAGCGGCGGCTGCGAAAGGAAATAGCGAAAAGAAGACATCTGTACCTGGGCTGTTTCTTTCATATAGCCTTCGGTACGGACAATGGGAAATCCACCCATCTGGGACAATATACGAAAAAGATAAGCCGCATTCTTCCCATCCAGCACACCATAGTTCGTAAAAAGCAGGGGAGTGGAAGCCAGTATAACTTCCCCTTTTCCCCAAGAAACCGACATGGCAACCGGATGAGCAGCTTCTCCGGTAACAGTTTTTTCCGCCAACACTTTACTAGAAATGGAATCTGCAAAGAAATAAGACTGACAAAGTTGGGGATAGAAACAGAAAGTCTGCTGCGGATAAACCGCCGAATCCCCCACCCAGCACAAACTGTCTTTCGAAAGCAATGCAGTGGCATATTTTTTCAAAGCCGACGGACTGAAATAGGAATAGCTGCACTCAAATCCCAGCGTATCTTTCAAAATACGGCTGAAAGAGCTCCCCGCCAGCATAATCCGGTCTCCCCGTCCCGCCATCTTCAACATCGCCTCCACATCTACATCCGTCAAATGCAGGTTATCGGTAACAACCAGTATTCCGCGGCGGAGCGTCGTATCTTCCTGCTCCAGTTCATAAAAAGTCTTTCTCGACAACGAATATCCCTTCGGCAACGATGAAGACAGCAGGCTATCGAACACGGCACAGCCGAACGGTTGCTTGTCATAATGGCTGAACGTAGGGTTCCAGACAAACTTCTTTGGCAGACGGCACTCTATCGCAAACATCAACACCAGAAAAACAATGATACCGGCTATAAACCAATGGTTCCCCTTCATGCCGCCCCTCCTTTCTCCACTTCTTTCTGCAAATCCCGCATCGCATGGAACAAAGTTTCGGTCGCTTCAAAATTTCCGTAACGTACTCGTAGAAAATGGTTGGTCATTTGGCGGAAAGCTGGCAGACGGACTTCATAGATATATTGTGTAGGCGTTTTATATAACTGCCAGTCTATACGTTTTCCATCGCTGAGCTGTTTCAGCGTCTGCAGATAGAGCAAACGCACCGCCTCCCGATAATCCGTCCGGGCAAGCGCATCGGCAATTCTTTCCGCAAAATCCACTCCATAGATGGTATCCTCCCCCACTGTATAGGGCAGGGTACTCTTGCGCGAACGCATGAACAGTTCCGGACGCTTCTTGTACACAAACCAAATGACCAATACCAGGATAAGAACGGCAATGCATATCAATACGACTTCCGAATATTCTGCCACCAACGTATTCCCGAATATCTTGTCCAGCAGCTTGCCGAACCATCTGCTGAACCACTCAAGTACATTAATTTCGGGAGCTATCAACTCACGACTGTAAGCAAACGCCGGGTCAGACTGCCAAGCGGCAACCTGTGCAGTATCACAAACCAGTGTATCAGCCGGAGCCATATTCATAGTCCGTTATCAGAGTTTATCAAAATTGTCAATATCACTCTCCACCATCACATAATCTATCTTTTCCGAAGCATGACCGTATTGATAAGCCAGTCCCAGCAATGAGAAAATCATGGACATATAAACGCCGAATGCCTGGACCACCGCCAGCAGATAAAGCACAAAGCTATAGGCTGCCGATACAGTGGCACCGCCACCTGCATCAGTCATTGCAAAGATATATTTCACAATAGTCCCGATATACCATGGAATCATCGTCACTCCCTGCAAGATGGCGGCGATGAATCCCATAACAATGGAAATCAGTACGATACCTCCCCAGGTAGCGAAACCCAGTCGGTAGGCCTTCTTCAAGGCATCTATGATATAGATATCTTCGAACAGATAGACTGGAGCCCAAATAGCAAGTGGCACAGACACCACCACAACGAGCAGAACGAACAAGAACGCAATCGCCATGAACGGAATGACGGTGGCTATAAAACCAACAATAAGCCCTACAAACAGCACCAAAAGCACACCGACAATCATTATCAGAAATACCCTTCTGACATTACGGAACAACAAGGGCTTCAGCATCCCTAACGTCACTCCCTCCAAGCGTTTTTCCCGTTCATTGTAAGTACGGACCAATGCGTAGACCAAAGAGGTCAGCATGACAGTTCCTAGCAGATAGAGAACGGCATACAGACTGTAATAAGTCACCAGTGCCATGATGGACGCTCCGACAACAGAAGAGTCGAACGAGCCTCCGGTCATATCACCCAGAGCCATTGTACCGCTCATCAGCCCGTTCAAGCTCAGTCCCTGAAGCAGACAAAGCGGCAACATCAGATATGTGGTGAATTTCATCAACGGCTTCCAATTCTCTTTGATAAAATCAAAGGTAGCAGTTAGTTTCTCTCCAAAAGAACGTTGTACATACAGTGCGATTTTAGGTTTCTGTGCTTCCATGCTTCTTTCTGTTAGGTAAATAAATATAATAAAAAAAGATAAACGACAAAGAGAGTAGAATAAAGCCGAACCTCAAAGCATCCGGAAGTTCGGTATGGCGGGTAACGAATCCTTCTATAAATCCTGCCATGATGAATACGGGTACCGTACCCACCACTATTTTCAGTCCTTTTTTGGCTCCCCGTTTGAAAGATTCCAGCCTTGAATAGGTTCCGGGAAAGAGCCATCCGTTGCCCAGGGCAAGACCGGCGGCACCGGCTACAATAATCGCCCAGATTTCGAGTGTCCCGTGCAGCCAAATGGCAAGGAAGGACTCCCAAAGCAAGTCGTGCTGATAAAAGAAGGTTTGGAAAGCCCCTATCATGATACCATTGTTAAGGAGCATGTATCCGGTGCCAAAACTGGTCAGCAACCCCATGGCAAAGCAGTTGAAGGAGACCATGATATTGTTCAGCGTGATACTCAGAAACATGGGGAACTCGGAGGAACCGTTATATACAGCCATAGGTTCACCATTAGCGATATTGTTCAAAGTCATATCCACATAGGAGTTTCCTAAAATCAAACGCACAAAATCGGGGTCTCCGGCAGCGGATACCACTCCTATCAATGCGCTGACCACAAATATAATGAAGGAAGCCACCAGCTCACGGCGTGCATCGTGCATGGCCGAAGGCACTTCACGGGTCCAGTAGGTGATAATTCTTGACCATTTCTCGCGCTTGTTTCTATAAATGCGGTTGTGCAATGCCGAGGCAAGATTGTTCAGATAGATAGTGATGCGGGAAGCGGGGAAATGCGTTTGGGCAAAAGCCAGATCTGCCGTAAGCTCCGTATATGCGTCGGCAAGTTCATCGGGAGACAGACTTTCCGCCTGCTCCACCATTGTTTCTGCTCGTTTCCATTTTTCGATGTTCTGCCGGATAAACGTCACTTCTTTCATACCCCATGACTATTTCAGAGAAGTTTTGTCTGAAATCGGTAACAAAAATAAGAGAATAATGATATATTTGCAATGAAATACTAAAAATGTTTTATCAGGAATGGCAGAATCTACAATTATCACCGGACAATTTGTCCGCATCAGTCAAACGCCTGCCAGTATCGGTGAGCGGCTCATTGCACTGGCCATAGATTATATTCTGCTCGGATTCTATGTATTTTCTACTTTGGCCTTGTTTTCACGGATTCATCTACCCTCTGATTTCACGATGCTTTTCTTTTTTACCATTGTCTACCTGCCAGTCTTGCTTTATGCATTTCTCTGCGAAATGTTCAACCAGGGACAAAGTTTCGGCAAGCGGCTGATGAACATTCGTGTCGTAAAGGCAGACGGCTCCACGCCCGGCATAGGCTCGTACCTGCTCCGATGGCTTCTCTTCCCTATCGACGGACCGGTGACCGGTGGTCTGGGACTTCTGGTCGTCCTTTTGACCAAAAACAGCCAGCGAATGGGAGACCTTGCCGCCGGCACCATGGTAATCAAGGAAAAGAATTACCGCAAGATACACGTCAGCCTCGATGAGTACGACTACCTGACCAAAGACTACCGACCTACCTATCCACAAGCTTCCGACTTGTCATTGGAGCAAATCAACGTCATTACCCGGACCCTGCAATCGGGTAAAAAAGACCGTACACGCCGCATTGCCTCCCTTGCGAAAAAAGTGCAGGAACTTCTCTCCATCACTCCTCATGACAGTAACCCGGAAAACTTTCTTCAGACCATTCTCCGGGATTACCAGTATTATGCCTTGGAAGAAATTTAATACGAACTTCCAACAAAACCAAAGAAGTGTTAAGTCTTACGCTTATTTAAGATTCAAGCTGCATCTTTTTGGCTTTTCATTTGTTAATCAACCAGAAGGTCTTAACTAAATAACAAAGAACAATTATGAAACGAATCATTACATTAATCACACTGGTGTTGGTAAGTGCATCGACCCTGATGTATGCACAGAGTAGCAGCGAAACACGCCAAGCAGAGCGTAAAGCCCAACGCGAAGCCCAGAAAGCACGCGAAAAAGCAGAAAATGAAAGGAACTATGCCATTGCCGTCCAGGCATTGAAAGAGGGCAAGTTTGTATTGGAAGCAGACCAGCTGGTGTTCAAGAGAGGACGGAGCGCATTTGTTTCATCGACAACAAACTTCGTTCTGATGGACGGTGAACACGCATCCGTACAAATAGCTGCCAACAATGCCCTTGCAGGCCCCAACGGAATAGGCGGCATCACAGTGGACGGCAGCAGAAAGGAAATGAAAATCACGACCGACAAAAAGGGAAACGTGAATTGCAGCTTCAGCGTACAAGGCATCGGAATATCCGCACAAGTGCATATCACACTGACCAACGGCGGCAATAATGCATCGGCAAGAATCAGCCCGAACTTCAATTCGAATACCCTGACGCTGAACGGAGTCCTGGTTCCATTGTCCCAGTCAAACGTTTACAAAGGGCGGGCTTTATAAAACACCCCTTTTGTCCGTACAAAGTATAAAGAAAAGAAGATATTCATATCGTGTTCGCAGGATACGAATATCGTGTAGACACGATATTAACAGAATGCGATACAAGGAATTAATAAACTGTTATACAGAATATTAATTCCTTGCATCGTACATAAAGGGAGCTAACAGAATGTGGACATTTATTCTTTTATCTGTTGACACGTTGGGCAATAATATACCGAACCACCCATATAAGCCTCTTTTATGATGGTACTGCCACAACGGAGACAAGGATTCTTCCATGTTTTGGCAGAAAGAATGGTTTTGTAACCTCCGGCGTTGCCATAAAGATCTGTTTGCGTATCGCGTCCGCCCTCGAACGTCATATCCACCAATGTTTCTTTTAGAGCATTAAAAAGAACGTCTTTCTGATTATCCGACAGAAGTAGCACTTTCTGTTTGGGATTTATCCGTGCATTGAACAGAATATCCTGCGTTACGCCGTTACCTACACCGGGAATACGCTGATTGGTTGCTAATAGAGCTTTAGCAGAGAGGGTCTTCTTTGCTTCGGCAACGAGTTTCTCAAATTCCGCTTCGGTGTATTTATCGCTCAACGGCGAAATGCTTTCCCGACTCAATTTATAGTACTTATTGTCGATATAGCTATCAGGATAAACATTGATAAAACCATACATTACAACCGTGAAGACAAGGAATGAATCATCATTAAACGTCAGCAACAACTGGTAATTGGCAGGAATCTTATCTCCCGCATTGTAATAACGGACACTGACTCCGTCGCCTATATTCATGATCACATTATCCGAAAGATTGAAATTGACAAACATGCCATATCCTTCGGATGAAAGGATGGTTTTGCCTACGAGCAGTTTACCATACTCCGACGGATTGCCGTTATAGAACGTAAACTTATGCGGTTTGGTGGCATTGAATACCTGCGTGATTGTTTTACCGCTCAAGGCGTTGTTCACTTGTTTGCTCAGGGTGATAACTTCGGGTAATTCCAACATATTATCTTACTTTTATTTTCGATAGGGATATATATTTCCGTTACTCAATTATATACTTTAATGCACCAATCACACAAAAATAAAAGCCGCACCCAAATTCAAACTTAGGTGCGGCTATTCTTAATTGGCAATTTTCAATTAAGCTATAAAAATACATATTCCATTATTACCTAATTCTTTAACAGGTATATCCATTTCCTTTAAAGAATTACGTATCATATTAGAAGTACATGGTCTTTCTTTCATCAAGACTTGCATGTCTCCTCTAAAATCAGGCATATAAATGTAATAATACCTGTCTCTTATACACATCTCCGAGCCCACGAGACATCTCAGGATCT
>ENA-OZFG01000270-OZFG01000270.1-human-gut-metagenome-genome-assembly--contig:-NODE-270-length-12446-cov-5.394561_pt1 | contig 12446 bp, 6 predicted proteins | sample MGYA00244617_ERZ653632 | MGnify/ENA primary metagenome ERZ653632 (study PRJEB26926, sample SAMN06165167) | human gut metagenome | biome: ENVO:00009003; feature: ENVO:2100002; material: ENVO:00002003...
TCGGCAGCGTCAGATGTGTATAAGAGACAGGATATAATGAATTGCGTTTTTCCATTAATAAAAAAGGCTATTGAAGAAGGAAATATCACTGTTGATGACATTGCAAAAAGTGTTGGCGAAGATGTTGTGATTATAAAGGAAAAGCTATGCGGTAAAGAGGATTTTATTATCAATGAAGCAATGACCATAAATGTGGAGCTGTTTCCGGATATTCCTTTTAAAACTTTATTTTCACATTATAAAAACGATTAGTTATCAGGTATTTTTGCAGAATCGTGCTGTTTGTCCGAAAAATAGGTCGTCTGTCGGTTTTTGGGGAAGCTTGCTGAAATTCTGCTAATATATAATCAAACCAGCGGAAATAACCGCACAAACAGGAGGAGTAAAAAATGATCTCAAAAACAAAAAGCAAAAAAAGCTTTGCAAAACTCTTGCTTTCATTAGCGTGCGTTCTGTGTATGGCATTTTCGGTTGTTATTCCGGTTAATGCCGAAGCAGCCAACGCAAGTGTAACAAAAGTAAGCGAAAGTCTTGTTCAGGTAAGAATGATTTACAAGAAAGACAGTCGTGATAAGGGTACACCTATTCAGGGCGGTACAGGTTTTCTTATCAACGGCAACACAGTTCTCACATGCGCTCATGTTGTTGATGTAAATGACGATGTTAAGGCAATTTGTAAAGATATTTTCGGTTCAAATTACAGCATTGACAACCTGAGCCTTGAAGTTGTTGTTTCAGGTGATGTAACAATCCCTGTTAAGGTTAAGAAGGAAAGTCAGGAAATGGACTTTGCAATTGTAAACCTTACCGAGATGATGAACAGAAGAACACCCGCTGTTCTCGGCGACAGCGACAGTGTTGACAAAACACAGGTTGTTTATGCTCTCGGTTTCCCTGCAGCAGTTGCAGAGCTTCAGAACAAAAATACATACACAAGCGATGATGTAACAATCACAAGCGGTGAGGTTTCAAAGATTACTTCATCTGACGGTATTGATTATATTCAGCACGGTGCAATTCTTAATAACGGTAACTCGGGCGGTCCTCTTGTAAATGAGAACGGCGAGGTAGTTGGTATCAACAAGGGTACAAAGAGCAACTACTACTATTCCGTAAGCATGAATCAGGTTAAGAATATCCTTGACGAACTCGGCGTTGAGTATCAGAGCGGTACGGGTGCATCTGTAAGCAAAGGTGAAACAGTCGCACCGGAAACAGAGGAACAGCCGGCAACAGAGGCAGTTGCTCCCGCAACAGAGAAACAGGAAGCTACAACAACTGCAGTTGCTTCAACAGATAAGAACGACGACAACGGCGACTCTTCAAAGATGATTATTATTATTGCAATTGCCGCAGTAGCTGTAATTATTATTATCGTAGTAATTATTATTATTGTTTCAGGCAGCAAGAAGAAGTCTAAACCCGTAAGAAATGTTCCGAACGGTCCGACAGGTATGAACAGAGGTCCTTCAGCTTATGGCAACCAGCCTCAGCCAAACAGAGGATCATCACCTTACGGCAATCAGCCGCAGCAGAGCGGTGCTTACAGACCTAATGTACCGAGTCAGGGTGCTGCTCCGACAGTTCCGAACAATGAGGGTGCAGGTCAGACAACCGTTCTCAACGAAGGTGCAGGCGAAACAACAGTTCTCGGTTATCAGCCGACAGGCGCTGTTCTCGTGAGAACTTCAACAAACGAGAGAATCAGCATCAACAAGCCCGAATTTGTAATCGGTAAGGAAAGAAGAAGAGTTGACTATTGCATCAGCAATAACAATTCTGTCAGCAGAGCACATGCAAAGATTAAGGCTCGTGCAGGCAAGTTCTTTATTTCAGACCTTGGTTCAACTAACTGCACTTATGTAAACGGAAACAAGCTTACTCCGAATCAGGAAGTTGCTCTTAGCAACGGTGACAAGATTAAGATTTCTGATGAAGAGTTCCAGTTTATGGGCTGATTAAGCAGGTATTAATATGAATTATTTAACAGCAGTACATACAGATGTAGGAATCAGGAAGAAAACAAATCAGGATTCGGCTCTTGTTATGGAGGCAACAACCGACAAGGGAAATGTATTATTGACTGTTGTTTGTGACGGTATGGGCGGCCTTGCTAAAGGTGAGGTCGCCAGTGCTGCCGTTATAGATGCGTTCAGTAAATGGTTTGAAAATGATCTTCCGAAAATTGTAGGTTCACCCGATATGAAAGATATGATTTTCCGTTCATGGGAAAAGATTGTTTTTGATATGAACAGAAATATTTCTTCTTTTGGAAAAAGAACGGGAATAAGTCTTGGTACTACCGTTGTTGCCTGTCTGTTTGCAGGCAATGAATATTATATCGTAAATATAGGTGATTCAAGAGCGTATTGTTTCAGCGACAGAACATATCAGCTGACCAAAGACCAGTCGTATGTTCAGCGGGAAATTGATATGGGCAGAATGACGCCCGAAGAGGCTGAAACCTGTCCGAAAAGAAATGTTCTTTTACAATGCATAGGTGCAAGCGAATACATTGAACCCGCATTCTATAACGGCAGTATGGTGTCGGGTCAGATATTTATGCTTTGCTCCGACGGATTCAGACATGTTATCACCGATGAAGAAATGTATGAAAGACTTAATCCGTTTGTGCTTAACAATGAACAGCAGATGAAAGATAATGCAGTTTATCTTACCGAGCTTGATAAATACAGAAGAGAACAGGACAACATTACGGTTGTTTTAGTAAGGGTAGAGTGAGAGTATGCTTGAGATTGGTTCCGTAATCGACGGAAAATATAAAATACTTAATGTAGTTGGCAAAGGCGGTATGAGCGTTGTTTACCTTGCCATGAATGAAAGGGCAAACAAACAATGGGCAATCAAAGAAGTTCGTAAAGACGGTATGCAGAGCTTTGAGGTTGTAAAGCAAAACCTCGTTGCTGAAACCGATTTGTTGAAAAAACTTAATCATCCGCATTTGCCAAGTATTATTGATGTTATCGACTGTGACGATACATTCCTTATCGTTATGGATTATATCGAGGGTAATCCGCTCAGCAAGGCTCTTGAAACGAGCGGCGCTCAAAATCAGGACGATGTTATTGAGTGGGCTAAACAGCTGTGCGATGTTCTTGGATATCTTCATTCAAGAAAACCCCCGATTATTTACCGTGATATGAAACCGTCAAATGTTATGCTCAAGCCGGACGGAAATGTAATGCTCATTGATTTTGGTACGGCACGAGAGTTTAAGTACTCAAGTGTTGCCGACACAACCTGTCTTGGTACACAGGGATATGCCGCACCCGAGCAGTTCGGCGGTCATGGACAAACCGATGCGAGAACGGATATCTATTGTCTCGGCGCTACTATGTATCACCTTGTAACAGGACATAATCCTGCAACACCTCCGTATGAGATGTACCCGATTCGCCAATGGAATCCGATGCTTTCGTCAGGTCTTGAAGAAATTATTCTCAAGTGTACGCAGAGAAATCCCGAGGACAGATATCAGTCCTGTGCAGAGCTTTTGTATGCTCTCGACCACTACAAGGATCTTGATATTGAAAATAAAAAGGTTCAGTCGTTTAAGTGGAAAACCTTCCTTGCCTCATTTATTATGACGATTGTTATGCTTGTCGGTACAATCGGATTCAGTGCCGGTCTTACGGTTCAGACTTCATCAACTTATGAGAGTTATATTGCAAACGGCGACAGTGCGGTAAGTCAGGATGCGGCTGAAAAATATTATTTGGATGCTATAAATGTTGATCCTGCAAATCCGTTGGCATATCAAAAACTTCTTGAAAGATGTACCTCTGACTCGAAACTTTCCGAAGATGAGTACAACACCATTAAAGATGCGATATATGAACACGAGGACGAACTCAAATCAAAGTATCCGTCGGAATATGCCGATAATGTTGCATATAAACTCGGTCAGGCATTGTACTTTTCATATGTGCCGTCATCACAGAAATCTGAAAGTGAGAACTTTAGTATGGCAGGCATAACGGTTTCTCAAAGATGGCTTGATATTGCACAGAAAATGGGTAGTACCGAACAGATAAAGCACAGGGCGGAACTTTTGAGTTCGATGTCAAAGGCATATCAGAATATGTCGGGCAAATCTCTTGAGGGCGATCCCGTTGAAGAAGTTAAGGAGTATTGGAACAATCTTGTTGAGATTGCGTCCCCAAATATTGCCAAAGACGAAAACAACCAGATTGCACTTTTGATTTACAGAAATGTTACTTCGCAAATATATACAAAGTATTATTGGTTTATAAAAAACAGTCTTGCAACTGCTAAGGATATAAGCAACGAACTTGATAATATTGAAAAGTATGTTAATGAAATCAAAGTAGCTGTTCCGGATGATGAGGAACTTCAAATTCTTGTTAATGAATGTCTTGATAACATTGAAAATACAAGAAGTTTGGATAATTCGGAGGTGAAATAATGGATTTAATTTCGATTTTTAGGATTTGTTTTTACGTATGCCTTGCGTTTACGATTTTGTTTTTCATTATTTCAGTCGTTCTGTTTTTCCTGTTTGATATCAAAACAATTTTTAATATCAGAACAGGTCGTGCAAAGCAGAAAACAATCAAAGAAATGCAGGCGGCAAATAATTCAACGGGCAGACTTCGTGTTGATGGAAAGACGCTTACTTCACAGCTTTCAAAAAATGACAAAAAGAATATCAAGAAGAAGAGGGAAAATATTATCGTTCCGCCACAGACGGAGCCTGTTAAAGAACAGTATGTAAATCAGAGCAAGACGCCTTACGGCGACGGTTCGGAAAATACAACGGTTCTGCAACCACAGGCTGAACCGACAGCCGTTCTTTCACAGCCTGATATTCAAAGCTATGATCCGGGTGCACAGACAACGCAACAGCTTTCCGAAAGCGATATGAATAATATAGGTTACGACAATTCTTTTGCATATGACAATGTGCAGAATGTGAATTTTCAGATTGTCAAAAAACTTGTGGTTATTCATACCGATGAAATTATTAACTGATAATAATTAGAAGCTCAACAGCAGTTTTCTGCTGTTGAGAATTCGCATATTTTGAGGTGAACTACTTGAAAAGTGATATAAACAAGTTTAAGGCGGTATTGGTTTTGCTTACTGTTTCACCGCTTTCGCTATTAATTCTTCTTTTCCTCAGTTTTGAGGGAGATTCGGTAAACATTCCCTTAATTTGCATTACAGAGGTTATTTTTTGGGGATGTATGGTTGCAGGCTATGCTTTGCTTGCAATGATTAATAAAAGCCGAAAGTCAAAAATAAAAGGCAAGCAGACACTTAAAAAGGCAAAACCGGGTGATATCTGTTTTTTCTCAAACAGATTTGCCATTGTTTTTGATATGATTATGGGACTTTCGTTTGTGCTGACGATTATATTTTGGATATTTCCTGTTTTGAACTGTGCTGTGATAGAAACTTTCGCAGTATTTCTCTTTTCTCTGCATATGCACAGTATCTTTAACGGGGTGAATTATAAATATATAAAGAGTATATCTGACAAAAAAGAAGGAGAGTAAACAATGGAATTGAATTTTTCAAAAAAGACCAGAAAAATCGTTGCGTCATTGCTTGCTGTGGCAATCCTCCTCGGAGTTCTGCCCGTTAGCGGCTTGACAGGCAATTCTTCGGGTGCTGAGAGCAGCAGTTCAGAAAATTCAACAAAGACTATTTATGTCAATTCAACAAAACAGCCTATACTGTTTGATTCTGTCGGTAATTTTAAAGAAATTATACCGAAAGTTAAGAAAAACATTTACAGTACAGAAGCTGAAAATGGTGACAAGATTGCTTTATTTACCGATATAGGTAATGGCAACTCCGTAGTCTTTTATAAAACAACAGAATGGACTCCGTCTGCGTATATGTGGAAAGAAGACAGTTCGGAAAATCCTGATAAAAATGCCGCATGGCCCGGTGAGACTATGAAAAAATACGGCGATTCTAACAGTAGCCTGTACTATTATGTTTATAAGTCAGCTAAAGGATTTGACAAAGTTATCTTTAATGACGGCAACGACCAAAATGGTGATCAGACCGATAATAAAGATTTAAAGGCTTGGAATGTATATACAAAGACAAGTGCTGGTAGGCCTATCTGCGATTCTTTAACCAAATGTGATGTCAGCGACAATTTTAATGTGTATGAATATGCAGATTCAAAATTAAGCGGTAAAAATATTTCAGCACCGCAGGGCATGGGTGCAACAATTGAAATTGCAGGTACAAAATATACTGTTTGCGGTGACGGCGCTGAAAGTGAAATTATTTGTTATGAGGATGATGAAATCACTTCGCTTACTGCAAACACGGTTGATGGTTATACTGCCAAGGTAACTAATAGTGTTGTTGGTGACAATCAGATTACATATTCCGTCACTTACACAAATAAGACATATGGTATGCAGTTTTCAGTTGAAAACACAGTTACTTTCATTAAAAATCCAAGACTTGTTCTTGAAGGAAAATGGACAGTAACATTTAACGGTGAGAAATATGAAAACGGTGACACAATATGTAATCAGAAAGATTCAGTAAAAAACTTAGAAGCAGCTTTTAAGATTGATAGTGTCACTTTCAATGGTAAGGAAATAAGTGGTTACGATGCAAAAACAACTTTAAATGGTAATTCGTTTGATTCTTCCTGTGGATCAAATGAGTTGGAAAAAGAGAACAAACTTGTTGCAACTGTTTACTATGAAGCCGATAACGGTAAAAAATACAGTGCAAAATCTGAATTTTCATTCAACTATGCTGAGGGTGATGTTACACTGAGCGAAAATGGAGATGATAATGCCGTATATATTGACGGCAACAATATCTATACCAACAGCGACTCTGTAACTCTTTCTTTAAATAATGATTCTGGAATTAATGATTTGACATTGGAATTATATAAGGGCGATTCCACACCTGACAGCAAAAATAAGATTGAAAATGCTATTGAGTTTGACCATGAAAAAGGCACAATCACAATAGGTAATAAAGATGTAAAATTGTCAGAAATTAAAAGGGCAACTCTTACAATTACATCCTCAAAATATAATCTTTCCAAGACCTACACTATAAGTTACGATACTATTTCAAAAGACAATCTTAAATACAGCAATACTAACGAAAATAACGAAAGATATTATGTAAATGCTGAAAAAGGTGTTACAGTAACATTTAATCTTGTCGAAATAGATAAAAAACTCTTTAATGACGAAAATGCAGAAGTAACTTGTGATAAAGAAAATGTTGAAATTTCTTTTGATAAAGATATCAAAAAATGGAAAGCAACAATAAAAAAATCTGATGATTATACATTTACATTTAGCAATAATGGTTTTGTTCAAACTGTAAAAATAGCAAAGCAAGACCTTTATCTTGATGATAAAGCCCCCGAAATTAAATCGTTTAAAATTGAAAATGGTTCATCCGACAGTGATAAGTTACTTTCATTTCTTACTTTTGGTATTTATCATAATAACGTAATTAAGGTAACAGTCAATGCGGAGGATGAGAATATTTCATCGGGTATTAAAGATATTGTCCTTTATGACGGAAAAAATGCAATTGAGGGTGCCGCTTGTAAGGTCGAAGGAAATAAGGCAAGCCGAATTTTTACACTTGATTGCGGAGAAAATGAATTTAAACAGTATATGTTAACTGCAAAGGTTGTGGATAATGTTCTATACGAATCAGAATCATATACTTTTGAAAAGCCTGAAAAAGCAGAGGATTTGTATTCAAAAGAACTTACTGCAAAAATTTCCGCTGCAGATATAGAAATTGTAACGAATACTATTAAACCTGATGTGACATCAATAACATCAAATGCATATGGCGATAACTCTGTAAAATATACTGATTCAGAGAATAGAGAATGGTATTCTAATAATATTCAGTTTAATATTTCAGCAGATGATAGTGAAGTTGCTAATCACCATACAGGTATCAAAAGTGTAACTGCTACATTTAATGGAACTGATGTTTCTGAAAAATTAAAAGGTCTTCCAACCTTTACTGATAAAAAGTTTGAAAGCGTTAGCGATATAACCTTTAATACAGAGGGAATGACTTTAAAAGACGGTGAAAACAAAGTTGAGGTAACGGTTGTAAATAACAGCGGCGTGTCTTCAACAAAGGAATATATTGTTTATGTTGATACGACTGCACCTAAGATAACAAGTTTTACCATTAAAAATAATAGTCAAAATCCAATAGTTGACGAAACTTCTTCTCAAAAATACTCATATTATTTCCAGACGGATACTCAGGTAACTGTAAATGCTGACGATAATGCTGAAGATAAAGGTAATTACTCGGGAATTAAGACTATTTATTTCAGAGCATATGATGTAGTGACAGGCGAAGAGTACAAATCAAGTAAGAATGTTTCCACTGATAATGCTACCGCATCAGCAACATTTACTGTTAAAGCAAACTTTAAAGGTGAACTTTATGCTTATGCTGTTGATAATGTAGATAACAATGGAAAAACTCAGCATGGCGAGAAAAAGCCTGATGACTTAATTGTTGAAACACAGCAGCACCACAACGGTAATGCAAGTGTTACTATGTCAAGAGCAAAGGCAAGCTACAAGGACAATTCGGGACTTGACCTTTACAGCGGAAATGTAAACGCAAGGGTAGTATTTGAAGACGCTTATGCAGGTATTAAAGACGCTGAAATTAAGGTTTCTGATTATACAAATACCGTTACCAACACGATTAGTGTTTCTGTTGACAATAACGGTAATATTACTTCCTCAGGGAACGGTTCTGTAACTGTGACAGGTACTAAGGCTAAGAATACAAATGATAACCTTATTACAAATATTGTTGTTGATTATGTTGTTACGGATAACAGTAATAATATTAAAATCACAACATCAATGACTGACAGGGCAGGTAATAAGACAGACAATGTTAAGGACAGCTTGAGCATCGACAAGACTAAGCCTGCTATAGGTGTTAAGTATGACAACAACGAGCATACTACATACGGCGGAAATGATTATTACAAGGCTGACAGGACGGCTACCGTAACTGTTACAGAGCGTAACTTTGACGAGTCGCTTGTTGAGGCGGCAATTATGAGAAACGGCGGCAGATACACAACAATCGGCGGCTGGACTCACAACAACAATACCGCAGATCCCGACAAGTCAACTCATGTTGCTAAGATTGTTTACAACACAGACGGCGACTTTACATTTGACATTGCCGTTAAGGACAAGGCTATGAATTCTGCCGACAAGTTTACTCAGCAGAAGTTCACGGTTGACAAGACTACTCCTGTAATTGATGTTTCATTTGACAATAACTCTGCAAAGAACGGCAACTACTACAAGGCTGACCGTACTGCTACTATCAAGATTACGGAACATAACTTCAACAGCGGAAGTCAGTATGTAAACATTCCCGTAACTGCAGAGGGTGCAACTGCTCCGTCAGCTGTAGGTTGGTCAGGTTCAGGCGATGACCACAATGCAACAGTTTCGTTCAACAAGGACGGCAAGTATTCATTTACTGTTGACTATACCGACCTTGCAGGTAACAAGGCTGTTCAGAAAAAGGTTGATTCGTTCTATATCGACAAAACCGCTCCCGAAGTTGAAATCACAGGTGTTGCAGATCATCAGGCTTATAACGGCACGGTTGCTCCTGTTGTAACATACAGAGACGATAACTTTACAGATGATCACGACTTCCGATTCACAAAAATTGATATCAACGGCAAGAGTGACGATACTTCTAAGTTTGATTACGATACCGGCGGCAACGGCGTGACAGAATTTATTTATAAGTACAGAGATTTTGCCGAGGTTCTTGAAAATGACGGTATTTATAACTTCACCGTTGAGCTAAGCGATAAGGCAGGCAACAGCACATCAAAGAGCGTTACATTCTCTGTAAACAGATTCGGCTCAACATTTAGAACAACCGATGAACCAACGGAAAAGCTCATTAACAATGGTTACACAAATGCCGAGCAGGATATCGTGGTTGAAGAAATCAATGTTACTCCGCTTACAAAGCACAGCGTAACACTTGCCAAGAGCGGCGGAAATAGTACAGAACTTGTTGAAAATACCGATTACACATTTACTTCAAGCAACAACGGCAATGAGTGGTGCAAGAGTGTTTATACCGTAAACAAGAAGAACTTCTCTGACGAGGCTGCATATACAGTTACAATTATGTCGGTTGATAAGGCTAAGAACACAAATAACAACCGTATGGCAGATTCTTCTCTCAGCACAGAACAGAAAAATAAGCGTGAATGTGCAATTTCATTTGTTGTTGATAAGACAAGCCCTCTCGTAAGCATTACGGGTATCAAGGATAATGAGCTTTACAAGGAAGCAAGCAAAAAGGTTAAAATTGTTTGTGAGGACGATAATCTTGATAAGAGCAAGCTGGTTGTAACTCTTGATAACAAAAAGCTTGCCGAGGGTGAGGATTACACGATTGTTGATGATAAGGACGGTTCTATTGCAGGTATGCTTACCGCAGAAATTGTTCTTAAAGCAGAAACAGGCGGTATTAAAGAAAATCTTAAGGTTACAATCGGTGACCTTGCAGGAAATACAGGTGAAAAGAGTGTTGATAACTTCATTCTTTCCGCTAATATATTCCAGAGATTCTTTGCAAATCCCGTACTGGTAATTTGTACTTTTGCAGGTCTTGCACTTGTTATTGCGGCAGTAATCTTCTTTGTTGTAAAGAAAAGAAAAAAGGCTGAATAAAGTCAGACAATATTTTTAATGATTCGGGCGTATCCTCTTTTCGGGATATGCCCGAAAAAGAAAGGTGGGTAAGATATGCTTTTCGGCGGTGATATCGTAAATGATACTTACAGTATTGTTGAAGAAATCGGCAGCGGCGGTATGGGAGTGGTGTATCTTGCCTATCACCTCAGACTGGAAAAATATGTTGTTATGAAAAAAATCAAGAACAGAAATCTTGATTCTTCCTTTCTGCGAAATGAAGTGGATATTCTCAAAAAACTTCATCATCCGTATCTTCCGCAGGTATATGACATCATCGAATACGAATGTGATTTTTATACTGTTATTGATTATATTGACGGCAAGGATCTTGAACATTTTATCAATGACGGTTATGTGTTTACGGAAAGTCAGTTAATCAAGTGGCTCCGACAGCTTTGTGAGGTGCTTGACTATTTGCATTGCAATAATCCTCCGATTATCCATACGGACATTAAACCCGCAAATATAATTGTGAGGGATAACGGCGACATTTGCTTAATTGACTTTGGCATTTCATTGAGTGCCGATGACGCTGTAAAGGGTTACAGCAAAAATTATTCATCACCCGAGCAGTATATGAATGTGATGAATATATTGAACGGAACTCCGGAATTCAACGCTCCGCTTGACGGACGGACAGACATTTACAGCCTTGGTGCTGCTTATTATCATCTTATGACAGGATGTATTCCCGATATTGAGGACGAAACACTTCCGCCTCTTGAAGAATACGAACTTCCGTATTCTCAGCCGTTTGTTTCGATAATAAGCAAGGCTATGGAGTGGGACATAAAGAAACGCTATAAATCTGCGGCAAAAATGCTTTCGGCTGTTGACAATATCAAAAAACAGGATGAGCGTTATAAGAGATACATATTATTGCAGGTTTTGTCTTCGGTTGTTTCGGGAATTATGATAGTTTCCGGCGTGCTTATGTTTGTGTTCGGTAATTATGAAATTGCAGGTACCGAGCTTGCAGGGCAGTATGATTTGTTTGTTTCATATTGTGATAAAGGCGACACGGTTAATGCTGAACGGCTCGGAACGGATTTGCTGAATAATTCAAAATATCGCAGTGTTATGACCGATAAAACAACGGCTGAAATTCTCCGTTATATGGGCGACTGTTATTTTGATGAGGGCGATTTTGCCAATGCTGTTGAAAATTATAAGTCGGCATATGAAATCGCTGACGATGACAATGCCGAAGTTTGCTTGAGAGATTACGCAATTGCCCTTGTAAAAGGTAAAAGATTTTCAGAGGCTCAGAGCGTTATTTCTATGGCAGAGGAAAAATTTCCGAATTCATCTGTCAATAAATTACTTCAGGCGGAAATTGAATATGAAAACGGCAATTTGGAAAATTCTTTAAATTATGCAAATGAATGTCTTAACACCGAACCGAACGGCGATAACGCATTTGCCGCATTTTTGCTCAAAGGCGATATTTATACGGACAAAAATCAATACGGCGACGCCGTATCAAGCTATGAGAGTGCAAGGAGTATTGATGAGAATTTAAGTGTCTTGAGAAAACTCGGACAGGCATATCTCGGAATGGGTTCGCTTGGTTCGGGAATGGAAAACAGCGGTCTGCAAAAAGCAAAAGAATGTTATTCAACCATTCCTGTCTCTTATACACATCTGACGCTGCCGACGATCGCA